>JACCDZ010123616.1_pt1 | contig 36113 bp, 32 predicted proteins | sample 7449551 | NCBI WGS metagenome assembly JACCDZ01 (sample SAMN15323452, study PRJNA562643) | freshwater metagenome | isolation source: river surface water | place: USA:Blue River Watershed | collected 2017-08-18 | reverse complement strand
TTCACAACCTTTTCGAGCAGGATGATTTGCATGGTTGGACTCCTTAGACTTTGTGCTGGTCGGTGTAGGGCAACATGGCCAAAAAGCGTGCGCGCTTGATGGCGGTGTTGAGCTGACGCTGGAAGATCGCGCGAGTGCCTGTCAGGCGTGCAGGAATGATCTTGCCGTTTTCGGCGATGAAGTCACGCAAGGTGTCCACATCTTTGTAGTCGATCTCCTCGACGCCAGTCACGGTAAAGCGGCAGAAACGCTTGCGCTTGAACAGCAGCGACTGGGTGTTGCGCTTAGGGCGCTTGTCTTTGTTGAATTTTTTGAACGTGGCCATGGGGCCTCCTGAAATTAATCTTGATGAAACTCTTGAATGTGCAACACGACACTTTTACCTTGTCGAGGGGTGGCCAAAAAGCCTTGAAACGTCCAGACACTGCCTACCGCTTGTTTGACCAGTCTCTCGGCCAATGGACCGATGGCCAAGGCACGAAGCTTCAACTGGACTTTGCGCATTTGACCTGCCTCCAACAATTCAGAGGCATGCTCCAGAATCAGATCCAGAGCGGGCAAACCAGCGGGTGTGTATCGCAAAGCTGCTTGCTCGGCAATACAGGCGGTCAGTTCGGTACGGTTCACTCCTCTAAAGGTCAGTATCAGGCGGCGAATTCGGCTTGTTGGGACTTGCGAGCTTCTTCACGCTCGACAGTCTTCATCATGGACGAAGGACCCGTGTCAGCTTTTTTCTTGAGCACCGTCAGGTGACGCAGCACGGCATCGTTGAACTTGAAAGCGTGTTCAAGCTCTGCCATGACTGTTTGGTCGGCTTCGATGTTCACGCACAGGTAGTGGGCTTTGCCCAGCTTGTTGATCTGGTATGCCAGTTGACGGCGACCCCAGTCTTCGACACGGTGGATGCTGCCACCGCCGGCAGTGATCATGCCTTTGTAGCGCTCCAGCATGGCTGGCACTTGCTCGGACTGATCGGGATGGATCAGCAAAATGATTTCGTAATGACGCATTGAGACTCCTTGAGGTTAACCCAAACGGTTGGAATAGCTGCCCCCAGCGTCTGACGGGGTGCAGCAAGGCGAAGTCTCAGATTATAAGCCGGATTTCACAGACCTGGAAAGCTGTCTGAACCCGTTTTGGCCAAAGATCTGTCACCGGTGCCCGAGTTGGAAGATGGTTGAGGGATCAAAAAGGTACTCAAAATCATGACCCCAAAGCCAACGGGAACGCCAAATACACCAGCAGACAAAGGCTGGATACCCCACCACAGGCCGTCATAAGGGTCCAGACCCCAAAAATGACGCACTCCGGGGGCATTGACCATCAAGTAATAAATGGTGACCCCCAAGCCCGACAACATGCCCAAGATCACCGCGGGTCGATGAACACGGGACCAAAGCATGCCCAACACCATGCCGGGGAAAAAGGCGGATGCCGCCAATGAAAAAGAGGCAGACACCAAAGCCAAAATTTCAGCGGGCTTGAATGCGGCCACCATCGCAGCCAACATGGCCACAGCCAGCAAGGCAAATTTGGAGAGGATGACGCGCCCCTCTGGAGACTTGGGGGCGGCGCCACTGTGGGGACGCATGTCACGCACCAAAGCGTTGCTGATGGTCAACAACAGACCATCGGCTGTCGACAAAGCTGCAGCCAATCCTCCTGCAGCCACCAAACCAGACACCACAAATGGCATGCCGCCTAACTCGGGCGTGGCCAACATGATCATGTCTGCCCCCAACTTGAGCTCACCCAGTTGCAAAATACCGTCGCCATTGACATCCGAAAAAGACAACAAATCAGAATCCAATCTGGCCCATTGCGCCATCCAGCTGGGCAGTGTGTCAAACGAGCTCCCTACCAGATTGCTGAGCACCTCAAATTTCACCAGGACAGCCAAGGCTGGAACGCTCAAATAAATCAAGCCAATGAAAAACAAGGACCATGCCACCGAACTGCGCGTCTCCGCCACGGTCGGAGAGGTGTAAAACCTGGTCAATAAATGAGGTAAGCCAGCGGTACCAATCATGAGACAGAAAACCAAGGCCAAGAAGTTCAGTCTGGACTCGTTGAAAAGCCGTGCCTGAACGGCTCCCCCTTCGGGATCTCCGGAAAAGGACTGCGTGTGTGTCGGCATGCCGCCCAAAGGGCGTGAGCGCTCCAAATTCTCGAGCTTGGCTCGTGTCCATTCTTCACGCGCTTTAGCAGGATCTTGGGGCACGGCCAAAAGTTCACGGCGAACCTGTGCGATGGTGGCAAAGTCAGCCCCCTCGGCTTTGAGGGTCTGGATTTTGCTTTCCAGCTCTTGACGCAGTTCCTCAATCGAGGTCTCCACATTTTGGAGGCGCGACGCATACATTTTGGCCCGTTGGGCAAATTCACGGCGCACCTCGAGTTCACCCGGGTCGTCCATCAAACGTTGCTCAATCTCTGAAATGGCCGACAACTGAGAACCATAGACCAGAGGTGCCACAGGATTGCCCAATTGTTTGTAAGCCAGCCAAGACACGGGGATCATGAAGGCCAACAACAGCATGATGTACTGAGCAACTTGGGTCCAAGTGATCGCTCGCATGCCCCCCAAGAAAGAACACAGCAAAACGCCCCCCAAGCCGAGCAAAATACCAATTTCAAATTGAACACCCGTCAGCCTGGAAGCTATCAGACCAATGCCATAGATCTGAGCCACGATGTAGGTGAAAGAACACAAAACCGAGGCCAAGGCCGCAATCACGCGAGGCCAACGTCCCCCGTAACGATGGTCAAAATAATCCGGCAATGTGTACAGCCGCATGGCACGCAACTGCGGGGCGATCAGCAAAGCCACCAAACAAAAACCGCCAGTCCAACCCAGCACATAAGCCAGTCCACCAGGTTGATCGCCATTGCCTGAGAAGCCCTGAAGGTAGAGAGCGCCAGCCAAGCTGATGAAAGAGGCTGCGCTCATCCAGTCTGCAGCGGTGGCCATGCCGTTGTACATGGCAGGAATACGGCGTCCCGCCACGTAGTATTCGTCTTCGTCAGTGGTTCGGCCCGCGATGCCAATCAAGGCATAAATCATGACGGTGCTGAACAGAAAAATGGGACCAATCAAATTCCGGGACAAACCCATGCTTTCGGCCCAGGCCATCGCGCCGATCAAACCCAGCAGGAAAAACACATAGATGAGCACATTGCGGTGCAGCCGCCACCGATAAGCCGAAGACTTGGCGATGTCCACGGAATTGTTCGTCGCCATGATGAGATCCGGCCTCAACGACCCAGATTCGTCCAAGTCTCAATGACCGTGTCCGGATTGAGCGAGATCGAGCTGATGCCTTGGTCCATCAACCAATGGGCAAAATCAGGATGGTCTGAGGGGCCTTGGCCACAAATGCCGATGTATTTGCCCTGAGACAAACAAGCCTTGATGGCCTGTGAGATCAGCGCCGTCACGGCCGGGTCGCGTTCGTCAAAATCAGCCGCCAGCAGTTCCATGCCGGAGTCACGATCCAAACCCAAGGTCAATTGGGTCAAGTCGTTCGAGCCAATCGAAAAACCATCGAAAAATTCCAGGAACTGCGTGGCCAGAATGGCATTGCTGGGCACTTCACACATCATGATGACCTTGAGATCATTTTCGCCACGGCGCAAACCTTGTGAAGCCAACAAGCCGGTGACCTTCTCGGCTTGTCCCAAGGTGCGCACAAAAGGCACCATGATCTGCACGTTGGTCAGACCCATTTCGCCGCGTACGCGCTTGAGGGCTTCGCACTCCATGGCAAAGGCCTCTCCAAAATCGGCGCTGATGTAGCGGGCAGCACCTCTGAAACCGAGCATCGGGTTTTCTTCCTCCGGCTCGTAGCGACTGCCGCCAATCAGCTTGCGGTATTCGTTGCTTTTAAAGTCCGACAAACGCACGATGACCGGCTTGGGCCAAAAGGCTGCGGCGATGCTGGCTACACCTTCGGCGACTTTGTCAACGTAAAAAGCGCGGGGAGAAGCGTGACCACGCGCCACCGATTCCACGGCCTTTTTCAAGTCGGCATCAATGGCGGGGTAATCCAGGATGGCCTTGGGATGCACACCAATGTTGTTGTTGATGATGAACTCCAGTCGCGCCAAACCCACGCCCGCATTGGGCAGCTGAGCGAAATCAAAGGCCAGTTGAGGGTTGCCCACGTTCATCATGATTTTGGTCTTGATTTCAGGCAAAACACCGCGCTGGACCTCGCTGACCTCGGTTTCAAGCAAACCATCGTAAATGTGACCGGTATCGCCCTCTGCACAGCTGACGGTGACCAAAGTGCCGTCAGCCAATTGCTCGGTGGCATTGCCGCACCCCACCACCGCAGGGATACCCAGCTCACGGGCAATGATGGCCGCGTGACAGGTGCGTCCGCCGCGATTGGTGACGATGGCACTGGCGCGCTTCATCACCGGCTCCCAGTTGGGGTCGGTCATGTCGGTCACCAGCACATCACCGGGCTGGACCTTGTCCATTTCGCTGATGTGATGCACCAAGCGCACGGGTCCGGTACCGATCTTCTGACCGATCGCCCTGCCCTCTGCAAGGATGATGCTTTTGCCTTTGAGTTTGTAACGCAATTCGGGCGTTCCCTTGGCTTGGCTTTTCACGGTTTCAGGGCGGGCCTGAAGGATATAGAGCAAGCCATCGGTGCCGTCTTTGCCCCACTCGATGTCCATCGGGCGACCGTAATGCTGCTCGATCACCACCGCATAACGGGCCAGCTGCTCGACCTCATCGTCGGTCAGGCTGTATCGGTTGCGCAGTTCAGTGGGCACGTCGGTGGTTTTGACCAACTTGCCCGAGGCGGCTTTTTCCTGCGCGCTGGCGAACACCATCTCGATCAGTTTGGAGCCCAGATTGCGGCGGATCACGCTGCGTTTGCCCGCGGCCAGCATGGGTTTGTGCACATAAAACTCGTCCGGGTTCACAGCACCCTGCACCACCGTCTCGCCCAGACCATAGCTGGAAGTGATGAACACCACATCTTCAAAGCCCGACTCGGTGTCGATGGTGAACATGACGCCCGCTGCGCCCAAATCAGAACGCACCATGCGTTGAACACCTGCGGACAATGCCACCTCGGCGTGCGCAAATCCCTTGTGCACCCGGTAACTGATGGCGCGGTCGTTGTACAGGGAGGCAAAGACCTCTTTCATCTTGTGCAGCACATCGTCAATGCCCACCACATTCAAAAAGGTTTCCTGCTGTCCGGCAAAGGAGGCATCGGGCAAGTCTTCGGCTGTGGCCGAAGAACGCACAGCAAAGGAAGCCTCCGGGTTGGCACCTTGCAAACGCGCAAATTCACTGCGGATGGCTTTTTCCAAATCGGCCGGGAAAGGTTGAGCCTCGACCATTGCACGGATTTCGGCACCCGCAGCGGCCAGGGCACGTACATCTTCGGTGTCCAGCGCATCCAGTCGGGCGTTGATCCGCTCGGTCAGGCCGCCGAATGACAAAAACTGCCGAAAAGCGTGGGCGGTGGTGGCAAAACCGGTGGGGACACGAACGCCTGAGGGCAACTGGGAAATCATCTCGCCCAAGCTGGCATTTTTGCCGCCGACCGATTCGACATCCGTCATGCGTAAAAGCTCGAAAGGCACGACCAGTGCGGTCTCACTGAAAAGAACAGACATGCTAAAGCTCCAAAGTTAAAACGGGTCACCAGGGCGGCGTGTCAGGGCTGGGTTGTTCTTGTTATGGACGCACTCACCGCAAGGCCATGGATAATTGACTCATTCTAGGGGTCATCTGAGGCCCATCTTTTGAAATAAATTACAAGCATGCCCAAACGCACTGTTTTTTTCGTGTCTGACGGCACCGGTATCACGGCCGAAACGTTTGGCAACGCCATCTTGGCCCAATTCGACATGAAAAGTCGGCATGTGCGCTTGCCATTCACCGACACCATCGACAAGGCACACCAAGCCGTTCGTCAAATCAACCACACGGCCGAAACCGAAGGCAGCAAACCCATAGTGTTCACCACTTTGGTGAATATGGAGGTCTTGAAGGTGTTGCAAGACCACTGCCAGGGCATGCTGCTCGACATGTTCGGTACATTTGTGAATCCACTGGAAAACGAACTCGGCATCAAGTCACACCACCGAGTAGGCCGCTTTTCGGATGTGAGCAAAAGCAAGGAGTACCACGACCGGATTGAGGCGATCAATTTTTCACTGGCGCATGACGATGGACAATCCAACCGCGATCTGGAATCGGCCGATGTGATTTTGGTGGGCATAAGCCGCAGCGGCAAAACCCCAACCAGCTTGTATCTGGCCATGCAGCACGGCCTGAAGGCGGCCAATTACCCCTTGATTCCGGAAGATTTCGAGCGGAAACAACTGCCGCCAGCACTGATGCCACATCGACAAAAGATCTTTGGCCTGAGCATCCAGCCAGAGCGCTTGTCTGAAATCCGATCGGAGCGGCGCCCCAACTCGCGTTACGCCAGCCTTGAAAACTGCCGAATGGAAGTCTCTGAAGGTGAAGCCATGATGCGCCGATCCGGCATCCGCTGGTTGTCGACCACCACCAAGTCCATCGAAGAAATCGCCACCACCATCTTGCAAGAGATCAAACCAGACAGGCTGATTTACTGAACAAGGTTTTCAATCAGGCCCTTGAAGACAAGTCTGACTGAATAGGCCCAGGTGATGCTCGCTGCTGAAGCGCGGGCTCTGAGCCTCAAGCCAAGGTGGCTGCAATCTGCTCGGCGTATTGGCGTGCCTGCGCAGCATCACGCGCTTCCACCATGACACGCAGCAAGGGCTCAGTGCCACTGGCCCGAATCAAAACCCGTCCAGTCTCGCCCAACTCGGTCTCTGCCGAACGGGTAGCTTCCCACAAGGGCGAATGACCTTGCCAGTCAAAACCCGGTTTCAGGCGAACATTGATCAGGGTTTGCGGGAACAGGCTCACGCCTTGCAGCAGTTGCGCCATGGTTTGACCACTGGCCACACAGGCTTGCAGGACCTGCAAAGCACTGACCAAGCCGTCACCCGTGGTGTGCTTGTCCAGGGCCAACAAGTGGCCCGAGCCCTCTCCCCCCAACAACCAGCCTTTGTCATGCAAAACTTCCAGCACGTAGCGGTCACCCACCTTGGCGCGCACGAACTGGACCCCGCGCTGTTTGAGTGCCACCTCCACCGCCAGATTGGTCATCAAGGTGCCCACTGCGCCGGGCACCGCTTCATCGCGAGCCAAACGATCCGCCACCATCAAGTACAACAACTCGTCGCCATTGAACAAGCGCCCGGAAGCATCCACCACTTGCAAGCGATCGGCATCGCCATCGAGCGCAATGCCGTAGTCAGCTCCATGGTCCTTGACGGCTTGCACCAAAGCTTGAGGGTGCGTGGCCCCAACACCCTTGTTAATGTTCAGGCCATCAGGCGAACAACCGATGGCGATGACCTCGGCTCCCAATTCGTGAAACACCTTTGGGGCAATTTGGTAGGCCGCACCGTGGGCAGCATCCACCACGATTTTCAAGCCCTTGAGGGTGAGTTCATTCGGGAAGGTGCTTTTGCAAAACTCGATGTAACGCCCTGCTGCATCATCGAGCCGCCTGGTTTTGCCCAATGACGCTGAATCGACCCAGACCGGGTCCTCCATCAATGTGGCCTCCACTTGTTCTTCCCAGGCGTCTGGCAGCTTGTTGCCCTGGGCATTGAAGAACTTGATGCCATTGTCAGGAAAAGGGTTGTGGCTCGCGCTGATCACCACCCCCAACGAGGCCCTTTGCGCTCGGGTCAGGTAGGCCACAGCAGGGGTGGGCACGGGGCCCAGCAGCACGACATCGACACCCGCAGAATTGAAGCCCGACTCCAGCGCACTTTCCAGCATGTAACCCGAGATGCGGGTGTCCTTGCCAATCAAAACGACCGGATGGGCCTCATGGGCCTTGAGCACGCGACCGACGGCATGGGCCAGACGCAAGATGAAATCGGGCGTGATTGGGCTTTGCCCCACAGTGCCCCGAATGCCGTCGGTACCGAAATATTGACGCGCCATGAAATCCCTTCGTAATGGAAGTCGTCTGCAAAATTTTAACGGTGCTCAGGCACAGGTCGGCTGACAGGGCTGGCCCGATGGTGCGTCAAGGCACCAGGCCCTCCGCCTGGACTGCGGCCCACACCTTGAGCGCATCCACCGTCGGCTTGACATCGTGCACCCGCACCAAGCTGGCGCCCTGCTGCACCGCCAACAACGCCGCTGCCACACTGGCAGCCTGACGCTCCGATGGCTCGGGCACCTCCCCTTGGTGGGCCAACACTGCGCCCAAGGACGATTTGCGCGACCAACCCGCCAACACGGGACGCCCCAGCTGCAACAAATCGGCTTGCCGGGCCAGCAGGCGAAAGTTTTGTGCCACAGTTTTGCCAAATCCAATGCCCGGATCCAGCACCAAGCGATCGGCCGCCACCCCCTGAACAGTCAAGGTCTGCAGACGTTCAGCCAAGAAGTCCCCTACCGTCTGCAGCACATCACCCGTCATGGTGTGAACTTGCATGCTTTGAGGATCGCGGTGCATGTGCATCAAGCACACGCCACAGCGCGGGTGCGCAGCCACCACGCTTTCGGCACCGGCTTGGCGCAAGGCCCAAATGTCATTGACGATGTCCACCCCCAGGTCCAACGCCGCCTGCATCACTTCGGGTTTGCAGGTGTCCACCGAGATCGGCACCTCCCAGCGCACCACTTCACGCAGAAAGGGCATCAGGCGGCCCAATTCCTCTTGCGCGGGCACCACAGATGCACCCGGGCGGGTGGATTCTCCCCCCACATCGAGGATGGCCGCTCCCTCGCGCAGCAACTGCTCGGCATGGCGCAGCGCCTGCGTGGTGCCTGCGTGCTGACCACCATCCGAAAAAGAGTCGGGGGTCAGGTTGACGATGCCCATGACCTTAGGGCTTGATAAGTCCAAGTCAAAACGCGTCGTTTGCCAAAACAGTCCGTCCCCCGTTTGCGATGGCCTATCCATGTGTTGAGCTCCATGCAAAACGGGACCCGAAGGCCCCGTTTTGATCAATGCATTCGAAAAATCAGGCCGGTGTTGTCACCGGTTCGGTTGGAACCGTGGGTGTACCACCCCCACTGTTTCCACCCGAGGGAGGCGTGCGAGGCGTCCAGTCCTTGGGCGGCAATGGATCGCGACCGGCCATGATGTCATCGATTTGGTCCTTGTCGATGGTTTCCCATTCCAACAGCGCCTTGGCCATGGCATGCATCTGGGCACTGTGCTCTTCGATGAGTCTTCGGGCCAAGCTGTATTGCTCGTCGATGATGCGGCGCACCTCCAAGTCCACCTTTTGCATGGTGGATTCGCTCATGTTGGTGGTTTTGGTGACCGAGCGGCCCAGAAACACTTCGCCCTCGTTTTCGGCATACACCATCGGCCCCAACGCATCGGTCATGCCATAACGCATCACCATGTCGCGGGCAATGGAAGTGGCTCGCTCAAAGTCGTTGCTGGCACCCGTGGTCATCTGGTTCATGAACACCTCTTCGGCAATGCGACCACCAAACAACATGCTGATCTGGTTCAGCATGAATTCTTTGTCGTAGCTGTACCGGTCTTTTTCGGGCAGGCTCATGGTCACCCCCAAAGCACGGCCACGGGGGATGATGGTGACCTTGTGCACGGGGTCGCACTTGGGCAATAGCTTGCCAATGAGGGCGTGTCCCGCCTCGTGGTAGGCGGTGTTTCTGCGCTCTTCTTCGGGCATGACCATGCTCTTGCGTTCAGGGCCCATCAGAATCTTGTCTTTGGCCTTTTCAAAGTCCTGCATTTCCACCACTCGGGCATTGCGCCTCGCCGCCATCAAGGCCGCTTCATTGCAGAGGTTGGCCAAGTCCGCGCCGCTCATGCCGGGTGTACCACGGGCAATCACTGTGGGGCTCACATCCTGGCTGACGGGGATCTTGCGCATGTGCACGTTCAGGATTTGCTCACGACCACGGATGTCGGGCAAAGTCACATACACCTGGCGATCAAAACGGCCGGGGCGCAACAAAGCGGCGTCCAAGATGTCGGGACGGTTGGTCGCGGCCACCACGATCACGCCGAGGTTGGTTTCGAAACCATCCATCTCGACCAGCATCTGGTTCAAGGTTGGCTCGCGCTCGTCGTTGCCACCGCCCAAGCCGGCGCCACGCTGGCGGCCCACGGCATCAATTTCATCGATGAAGATGATGCAGGGCGCGTTTTTCTTGGCGTTTTCGAACATGTCGCGCACACGCGATGCGCCCACGCCCACGAACATTTCCACGAAGTCAGATCCAGAAATGCTGAAGAAAGGAACTTTTGCTTCGCCAGCAATGGATTTGGCCAACAAGGTTTTACCGGTACCAGGTGGGCCCACCAAAAGCAGACCTCGGGGAATGCGTCCGCCCAACTTTTGAAAACGTTGCGGATCTTTCAGAAAGTCCACCACCTCTTTGACCTCTTCCTTGGCTTCGTCACAGCCTGCCACGTCGGCAAAGGTCACCTGGTTGCTGTTTTCATCAAGCAAACGGGCTTTTGATTTACCAAAACTGAAAGCCCCACCCTTGCCTCCACCTTGCATCTGGCGCATGAAATAAACCCAGACACCAATCAGCAAAAGCATGGGGCCCCAGCTGACCAACAAGGTCATGAGAAGAGAACCCTCTTCCCGTGGTTTGACATCAAACTTCACACCGCTGTTGATCAAGTCACCCACCAGGCCCCTGTCCAGGTACGTGGCTGTGGTCTTGATGCGCCGCTCATCCAGCGTGATGGCAATGATTTCAGTGCCGCCGGGGCTTTCAGAAATCGTGGCACTCTTGATGCGGTTGCTGCGAACCTCTTCAAGAAAATCGGAATAACCAATGGCGTTCGCACCAGCAACGCCACGGTTATCAAATTGCTTGAACAAGGTGAACAGCACCATGGCAATCACCATCCAAACGGCAATTTTGGAAAACCAGGGGTTATTCAAGAGACGCTCCAATCGAAAAAAAGATTCCTACCATTCTAGGCCCGGGAACTGACGCCAAAGCAGAAAGTAGGGGTTTTGGCCCTTGAAAAGGGAGGGATTGCAACATCAAACCGACGTTTTCAGCCCCATGCCCACCAAAAAAGTCTCCGCTGACTTGTCGCGGGACGATTTGGGCTTGATGGCTTTGACCACCTGGAAGGTCTCTTTGAACATTTTCACGATCTGGCTGTAACCACTGCCGTGAAAAACTTTGACCACCAAAGCACCCTGCGGCTTCAGGTGGTTTTGGACAAATTCCACGGCCAGCTCGATCAAATGCGTCACTCGGGCCGCATCGGTCGAATCGATCCCCGAGAGGTTGGGCGCCATATCGGACACCACCACATCCACTTGTCGCCCCTGCAAGGAGGCTTCCAACAAGGCCGCCACCTCGTTTTCCCGAAAATCACCCTGAATGAACTGAACCCCCTCCACAGCTGCCATGGGCAAGATGTCCAAAGCAATGATGCAGCCGTTGAGCTCACCCACGGCCGCACCATTGGGAGACAAACGACGGCGCAAATACTGACTCCAGGCACCGGGCGCTGAACCCAGGTCGACCACCAAATCGCCTGGACGGATCAAGCCCAAGGTTTCGTCAATCTCCTTGAGTTTGTAGGCTGCGCGGGCTCGGTAACCCTCTTTGAGGGCCAACTTCACATAGGTGTCGTTGACATGGTCATTCAGCCAAGCCTTGTTGACTTTTTTACTTTTGGTTTTGACTTTCATTCTTTCGCGTCCTTGCGGGGATAATACGGCAATGCCCCAAATACAACTCACACCTGCCGAGCGCAAAGTTTTCCGCGCCGATGCCCACCACCTTGATCCGGTCGTCATGATCGGCGGGGATGGCCTGACCCCTGCTGTGATCAAAGAAGCCGAAGCAGCCCTCAATGCCCATGGCCTGATCAAAATCCGTGTTTTGGGCGACGATCGCCCAGCGCGCGAAGCCATGTTTGCTCAATTGGCCGACCAACTCAACGCCGCGCCCATTCAGCACATCGGCAAACTGCTGATCTTGTGGCGGCCTCAGCCCGAGAAAGTCAAAACCTTGGACGAGGACCGGAAAGCAGGTCCTCGCGACTTCAAAATCCTCAAGTACAGCTCACGCGGCGGTCAAAAACCCGAGGTCAAAACCGTGCGTGTGTTGGGCAACCAACGCTTGGCCGCAGGGGGACAGATCAAGCGGGCAAAACCCAAGCAAAAATCCGTCAAAAAAGGCCGTTTGGACTGACAAGCCCAGCCTGAGGCCCAGTCACTTGCGCCAAAAGCTGTTGTTCACCAACCTTTTGTGGGGGTCGTAGACGGCATGCGGCCAGTGCACGCGCTGGACGCATCAAATGTAGGAAACACCCACAATTTCATAGCGGCGCACACCACCTGGCGCCTGCACTTCGGCCACATCACCCTCTTCCTTGCCGATCAAGGCACGCGCGATCGGGCTGCTGATGTTGATCAAGCCCAGCTTCAAATCGGCCTCGTCCTCTCCCACGATCTGGTAAGTGACGGACTCACCGGTGCTCTCGTCTTCCAGTTCTACGGTGGTACCAAACACCACTCGACCACCCGCATCCACGGACGCTGGATCAATGATTTGTGCGGCAGACAACTTGCCCTCGATTTCCTGAATCCGACCTTCTATGAACCCCTGGCGGTCTTTGGCTGCATCGTATTCGGCGTTCTCACTCAAGTCACCTTGAGCGCGCGCTTCGGCAATGGCCTGAATCACGCCAGGGCGGTCCACGGTTTTGAGGCGATGCAACTCTTCCTTGAGCTTTTCAGCACCGCGTTTTGTGATCGGAATGGTTGACATGTTCGGTTCTCCAAAAGCAAACCGCCGAGCGTTGAGGCTCGGCGGGCATTGTCAGCATTATGCCCTGCCCCCAGCCAAGGAAGCAGGGAGCCAAGCGAGGGTTCAGTCCGCCAGTTGAGCGTGCATTTCCTGAACGGAAATGACCCCAAGCTGGTCCATGTACTTCATGCCTTCGACAGCGGCTTCCGCGCCAGCGATGGTGGTGAAGGTGGTGACGCGGTTGAGCAAAGCCGAGGTGCGGATGTGACGCGAGTCAGCGATCGCATTGCGGCGTTCTTCGACTGTGTTGATCACCAATGCAATCTCGTTGTTCTTGATCATGTCCACAATATGTGGGCGGCCTTCGGTCACTTTGTTCACGGTTGCACAAGCCACACCGGCGGCCTGAATGGCCGTCGAAGTGCCCTTGGTTGCAATCAACTCAAAGCCTTGCGCGACCAATTGGCGAGCCACTTCGATGGCGCGTGCCTTGTCGTTGTTTTTGACCGAAATGAATACTTTGCCAGAAGACGTGCCATCGGCTTTGGTTGGGCGTGGCAGCTTGGTACCCGCCCCCAGCTGACTTTTCACAAAAGCTTCGCCGAAGGTCTTGCCCACGCCCATGACTTCGCCCGTGGACTTCATCTCGGGTCCAAGGATGGTGTCAACGCCTGGGAACTTCACAAAGGGGAACACCGCTTCTTTCACGCTGAAATAAGGGGGCGTCACTTCTTTCGTGATGCCTTGTTTTGACAAGGTCTGGCCCGCCATGCAACGCGCCGCCACTTTGGCCAACTGAATGCCAGTGGCTTTGGAGACATAAGGCACTGTGCGGGAAGCGCGGGGGTTGACTTCCAGCACGTAGATCACGTCTTGGCCGTCCACATGCTGGATGGCGAACTGCACGTTCATCAAACCCACCACATTCAGTGCACCGGCCATGGCAGCCGATTGGCGCTTCAGCTCGGTCACGGTCGCTTCTGACAAGGAGTAAGGCGGCAATGAGCACGCGGAATCACCGCTGTGCACACCGGCTTGCTCGATGTGCTCCATCACGCCGCCGATGAAGGTCTTGCCTTCGGGGTCACGCAGACAGTCCACATCGCACTCGATCGCATCGTTCAAAAAGCGGTCCAGCAACACCGGCGAATCGTTCGACACCTTGACCGCCTCACGCATATAGCGCTCCAAATCGCGCTGCTCGTGCACGATTTCCATGGCACGGCCACCCAGGACATAGCTGGGACGCACCACCAAGGGGTAACCCAAAGCAGCTGCCTTCTCCAAGGCTTCGGGCTCAGTACGCGCGGTGGCGTTGGGCGGCTGACGCAGACCCAGGCTTTGCAACAGTTTTTGGAAACGCTCACGGTCCTCAGCCGCATCGATCATGTCGGGGCTGGTGCCGATGATCGGCACGCCAGCTGCCTCCAGACCCAAAGCCAATTTCAGCGGTGTTTGACCACCGTACTGAACGATGACACCCGTCGGCTTTTCCTTGTCCACAATTTCCAGCACGTCTTCCAGCGTCAATGGCTCGAAATACAAACGGTCAGAAGTGTCGTAGTCGGTTGACACGGTCTCGGGGTTGCAGTTGACCATGATGGTTTCGTAACCATCTTCGCGCATGGCGAGGGCCGCGTGAACGCAACAGTAGTCGAACTCAATGCCTTGACCGATGCGGTTCGGGCCGCCCCCCAAGACCATGATCTTCTTGTTGGTCGTGGGTTCGGCTTCGCACTCACCGCCGCCGTTGCCTTCGTAGCACGAGTACATGTAGGCGGTGTCGGTGGAGAACTCGGCCGCGCAGGTGTCGACGCGTTTGTAGACGGGGCGAATGTTCAGCGCGTGACGCCGAGCGCGCACCACATGCTCGGTGGTCTTGAGCAATTTGGCAAGACGGCGGTCAGAGAAACCCTTCTTCTTCAAAGCGCGCAGTTCAGGCGCCGTGATGGCTTCCAGCGTGGTCTTTTCCAATTCCAGTTCGATCTTGACGATCTCTTCGATCTGCACCAAAAACCAAGGGTCGATCTTGGTCAAGGCAAACACCTCGTCCACACTGAGGCCCATGGCAAAGGCATCGCCCACGTACCAGATGCGCTCGGGGCCGGGCTCACCCAGCTCCTTTTCCAGCACTTCACGGTCTTGGGTTTTTTCATTCATGCCGTCCACGCCGACTTCCAAACCGCGCAAGGCTTTCTGGAACGACTCCTGGAAGGTGCGGCCCATGGCCATGACCTCGCCCACCGATTTCATTTGAGTGGTCAAACGGCTGTCGGCAGTGGGGAATTTTTCAAAAGCAAAACGTGGGATTTTGGTGACCACGTAGTCAATCGAAGGCTCGAACGATGCGGGGGTTGCACCACCGGTGATTTCGTTGCGCAATTCATCGAGGGTGTAACCCACAGCCAGCTTGGCCGCGACTTTGGCAATCGGAAAACCCGTGGCTTTGGAAGCCAAGGCCGAAGAGCGCGACACGCGCGGGTTCATTTCAATGACCACCATGCGACCGTCATTGGGATTGATGGAAAACTGAACGTTGGAGCCGCCCGTGTCGACGCCGATTTCACGCAACACAGCCAAAGAGGCGTTGCGCAAAATTTGGTATTCCTTGTCGGTCAAGGTTTGAGCAGGTGCCACGGTGATCGAGTCACCGGTGTGCACGCCCATGGGATCCAGGTTTTCGATCGAGCACACGATGATGCAGTTGTCTGCCTTGTCGCGCACGACTTCCATCTCGTACTCTTTCCAGCCAAGCAGTGATTCTTCAATCAACAACTCGTTGGTGGGCGATGCCTCCAGGCCGCGCTTGCAAATCGTCTCGAATTCTTCGGGGTTGTATGCGATACCACCGCCCGTACCACCCAGCGTGAAACTGGGCCGAATGACGGTGGGGAAACCCACACGCTTTTGGACGTCCCAAGCTTCTTCCATGCTGTGGGCAATGCCGGAGCGGGCCGATCCCAGACCGATCTTGGTCATGGCGTCCTTGAACTTCAGACGGTCTTCGGCTTTGTCGATGGCCTCGGGCGTGGCCCCAATCAGCTCAACTTTGTACTTGTCCAGCACGCCGTTGTGCCACAGGTCCAGCGCACAATTGAGCGCCGTTTGGCCACCCATGGTCGGCAAAATCGCATCGGGCCGCTCTTTGGCGATGATCTTTTCGACCGTCTGCCAAGTGATGGGCTCGATGTAGGTCACATCGGCCGTGGCCGGGTCGGTCATGATCGTGGCAGGGTTGCTGTTGATCAAAATGACTTTGTAACCCTCTTCGCGCAAAGCTTTGCAAGCCTGCACCCCAGAGTAGTCGAACTCGCAGGCCTGACCAATGATGATCGGGCCGGCGCCAATGATGAGGATGCTTTTGAGGTCGGTGCGCTTTGGCATGTTATTTCGCCTCCATCAGGTTGATGAAGCGGTCAAAGAGGTAAGCAATGTCGTGCGGGCCGGGCGATGCTTCGGGGTGACCCTGGAAGCAGAACGCGGGTTTGTCAGTGCGGGCCAGACCTTGCAGCGTGCCATCAAACAACGACACGTGCGTCGCACGCAGATTGGCGGGCAAGGACTTTTCGTCCACCGCAAAACCGTGGTTTTGGCTGGTGATGGACACGCGCCCTGAGTCGAGGTCTTTCACGGGGTGGTTCGCGCCGTGGTGGCCAAACTTCATCTTGAACGTCTTGGCACCACTGGCCAAGGCCATGATTTGGTGCCCCAGGCAAATGCCAAAGGTGGGAATGCCGGTTTCGATCAACTCGGCGGCTGCCGCAATCGCGTAATCGCAGGGCTGTGGGTCGCCAGGACCGTTGGACAGGAAGATGCCATCGGGCTTGTGCTTGAGCACCTCAGCTGCTGAGGTCTTGGCGGGCACCACTGTGACTTTGCAACCGCGCTCGGCCAACATGCGCAAGATGTTTTTCTTGACGCCAAAGTCATACGCCACCACATGGAACTTGGGCACGGTCAAGTTGCCGTAGCCTTCACCCAAAGTCCACTCGGTTTGTGTCCATTCGTACGGCTTGGACACCGTGACTTTTTGCGCCAGATCGAGTCCGGCCATATTGGGCGCGCCTTGGGCTGCGGCCACAGCCTGATCGATCAGGGCTTGCGTCACTTCCTGCCCTTTGTCCAAGCCCACAATGGCACCGTTTTGGGCACCTTGGGTGCGCAAGATGCGGGTCAGCTGGCGGGTGTCGATGTTGGCAATCGCGACCGTACCGGCGTCGATCAGGTAAGAAGACAGGGTTTGGCTGGAGCGGAAATTGCTCGCCATCAAAGGCAGATCTTTGATGATCAAGCCAGCGGCATGGACTTGGTCGGCTTCGATGTCTTCCGTGTTGACGCCGTAATTGCCAATGTGCGGGTACGTCAGGGTGACGATCTGCTGGCAATAACTGGGGTCGGTGAGGATTTCCTGGTAGCCGGTGAGCGAGGTGTTGAACACCACTTCGCCGACTGTGGAGCCGGTGGCTCCGATCGAGTTGCCGATAAAGACCGTGCCGTCTGCGAGCGCCAAAATGGCGGGCGGGAAGGTTCCCTGAAGAGACAAAAGCACTGGGTTCTCCGGAATAGTTCGGGTACGCCTCAGCACTCACCAGAGAGGGGATCTCTTTTTGGCTGCTTGTTAGAGGATTGGGCCTAGGATGGACTGTGGCGTACGGGTTGATGCGGGAAAGCCTCTCATTATAGCTGAGGACCGCTCGAAAACCCTGACAAAAATGCCCCCAGCTGTACCCAAGCGAGTTATTCAGGGCATCGCGGTCGCACTCGCGTGCAGACAAATGGCAGCGGCCGTGGCCACGTTCAAGGACTCTTCTCCACCGGGCTGGGCAATGCGAACTTTTTGCGAAGCCAGGGCCATCAACGCGCCACTGACGCCCTGCCCTTCGTGGCCAAACACCCAGGCACAGTTGGACTTCAGGGTGCCACGCTGCAACAATTCGTGCAAAAAAGGTCCCTCGTGCGAGCTGGTGGTCAGCACTGGCAACTGCAAAGCGGCCACATCGTCGACGCTGACCGATTCCACCAGGTGCAAGCCAAAATGCGCGCCCATGCCCGCGCGCAGGACTTTGGGTGACCACAGCGCCGCAGAGCCCTTGATGGCCAGAACCTGGCGGTAACCAAAAGCAGAGGCACAGCGCAAGATCGCCCCGACATTGCCCGCGTCTTGCAAACGGTCCAACACGACGGTAGATGCACGTGGCAACACCTGATCAACAGCTTGCCAGGCCACCACAAAACCCATGCGGGCAGGCGACTCCAAACCGCTCAAAGTGGCAAACAAGGCATCGGGCAAGACAAAGACTTTGTCACTGAGCCCAGCCCAACTGGGGCCCTGCTCCACCCAAAAAGATTCGGTCAATACCACCTGCAAGGGCCGAACCCCGCGCTCCACCGCCGCGCGGCACAGGTGATCACCCTCCAGCCAGTACTGCCCGACTTTGCGGTAAGCGGTGCTGTCTTGCGCCAAACGTCGCCACGCTTTGAGTTGGGGGTTATCCCGAGAAGTGATCAGATTCATTTCTTACTCCGGGCCACTGGCGCAAAGCTCATGCGGTGGCATGGCGCCGGGCCATGGGCTTGCAAGGCCGCCAGATGCTGCGCTGTGCCGTAACCCTTGTGCTGATCAAAACCGTACACCGGGTATTGAAGGTGTAACTCGTCACACAAACGGTCTCGATGCACCTTGGCCAATATGGAGGCCGCCGAAATGGCCGGGACCAGCGCATCGCCCTTCACAATGGCTTCGGCCCTCACACCCAAAGTGGGCAGGCGGTTGCCGTCCACCAGCACCAGCTTGGGTGGCAGACGCAAAGCCTCGACGGCCCTTCGCATGGCCAGCATGGTGGCCTGCAGGATATTGAGCTCATCGATCTCCTGCACCTTCGCCTCGGCGATGGCGAAGCACAAGGCCCTTGCCCGGATTTCATCAAACAGCGCCTCGCGGCGCTTGGCAGTGAGTTTTTTGGAGTCATTCAAGCCGCGAACGGGGTTCAAATCGTCCAGGATCACAGCAGCGGCCACGACCGGACCCGCCAAAGGCCCGCGACCAGCCTCGTCCACCCCGGCCGTCAGGCCTTCTGAATCCCAATTCAAGGTTTTTTGCTCAAGCAGCAAGGACTTTTTCGAGGGCATGGGTGCTCAGTTGTGCGGTGTCGCGTTGCAAGCTCAGGTGCAACTGCTCAAAACGGGCTTGCAATGCGTCTACACGGTCAGGACGGGTCAACCACGCCAAGGTGGCTTGAGCCAATGCCTCGGGCGTGCAATCTTCCTGCAGGAATTCGGGCACCGCAAAGTCTTGGCACAAAATGTTGGGCAAACCTACCCATGGCTGCAGCTTCTGGCGCTTCATGATTTGCCAGCTCAACCAATTCATATGGTAGGCAATCACCATGGGCCGCTTGAACAAAGCCGCTTCCAGCGTGGCCGTGCCGCTCGCGATCAAAGTGACATCGCAGGCGGCCAACACCGCGTGCGATTGGCCCGCCACGATCTGCAAACCAGGCAGGCCTCCCAGGTCACGAACCATCGTCTCAATCGCACGCATCAAACCAGGCACAGCAGGCAAGACAAATTGCAGGTGCGGTTGGCGCTGCTGCATGCGTTGCGCCGCACGGATGAAGCGCGGCGTCATGTGCTCGATTTCCGAGCGCCTGCTGCCAGGCAGCAAGGCCACCACAGGCCGATCTTGATCCAGACCCAGCTGCGCTCTGGCCGCATGGCGATCGGGGTGCATGGCGATGGTGGACGCCAGTGGATGACCGACATAAGTCGCATCAATGCCCGCGCGTTCCAGCAACTCGGGCTCAAAGGGAAAGAGGCACAGCATGTGGTCGACGCTGCGTCGGATTTTTTCAATGCGCTCAGGACGCCAGGCCCAGATCGAAGGGCACACAAAATGCACTGTTGGAATGCCCGCCGATTTGAGTTGAGCCTCAAGAGCCAGGTTGAAGTCGGGCGCATCGACCCCGATGAACACCTCCGGTGGTGCAGCCAGCAGTCGCTCCTGGAGCTGCGCACGAATGGCCACAATGCCACGGTAGTGGCGCAGCACCTCCACATAGCCCCTGACCGCCAGCCGTTCATGCGGCCACCAGGCGTCAAAACCCAGGGCGGACATGCGAGGCCCGCCGATGCCATGGCCCTGCGCTTGTGGCCAACGTTCGCGCAAACCTTGTATCAACAAGCTGGCCAACAAGTCCCCTGAAACCTCCCCGGCCACCATGGCAAAGGACAAAGCCCCCGCAGGGGCTGTTTGCAATGGGCTCAAGTCCGGTTCGCTCAACGAACAATCCCGCGCTGGGGTGAGCAAGCCGACAAAAAGTCCAGCATCATTTGCACATCCGGGCTTGCTTCAGGTGTTTTCTCGACCAGCGCTCCGATACGGGCCATGGCCTCACTCAATGGCAGACCGTCGCGGTAGAGTGCCTTGTGCATGGCTTTCACGGCTGCAATGCGATCGGCCGAAAAACCGCGTCGGCGCAAACCTTCAAAGTTCATCGAGCGGGCGTTGGCCGGTTGGCCCTGGGCCATCACAAAGGGGGGCAAATCGGCAAACAACAAAGAGTTCATCGCGGTAAAACTGTGCGCGCCGATGCGGCAAAACTGGTGCACCACCGTGAAGCCGCCCAGAATGACCCAGTCATCGACCACCACATGACCCGCAAGCTGGGTGTTGTTGGCGAAAATCGTGTGGTTACCCACCTGGCAATCGTGCGCCAGATGCACATAGGCCATGATCCAGTTGTCGTTGCCCACCGAGGTCACTGCACGGTCACCCGGCGAGCCGATGTTGAAAGTGCAAAACTCGCGGATGGTATTGCGATCACCGATGCGCAACTCACAGGGCTCGTTGTTGTATTTCTTGTCCTGAGGAATCGCACCCAAGGAATTGAACTGGAAAATGCGGTTGTCCCGTCCAATGGTGGTGTGGCCCTCGATCACACAGTGGCTGGCGACAGTGGTCCCGGCATCAATGCGCACATTCGGACCGATCAGGCTGTAAGGGCCGACAGAAACCGAGCTGTCGAGCTCGGCCCCGGGACTGATGATGGCCGTGGGGTGAATCAAACTCATGGTTTTCAAGCCTGCGGTATTTTTCGCATGGTGCACATCAGCTCGGCTTCGGTCGCGATGTCATCGCCTACTTTGGCGCGCGCCTTAAACTTGAAGATGCCCGCTTTCATGCGGTCAAGCTCCACCTCCAGAATCAACTGATCACCCGGCTCCACTGGGCGCTTGAAACGCGCGCCGTCGATGCCCGCAAAGTAGTAAACGGTTTGGTCATCGGGCGTCTCGCCCAAAGTATCAAAGGCCAGCAAAGCGGCGGCCTGAGCCAGCGCTTCGAGCATCAACACCCCAGGCATCACAGGCCGATGCGGGAAGTGACCCAAAAAATAGGGCTCATTGATGGACACGTTTTTCAGGGCTTTGATGCGCGCACCCTTTTCAAGTTCCAGCACACGGTCGACCAACAAAATGGGATAGCGGTGCGGCAGTTGTTTGAGAATTTTGTGGATGTCCATCATGGTCATGAGTCCTTGTGATTCGAAATGCAGCTCTCCAGTGCCTTGATGCGCTCACGCAAACGAGACAGTTGTTTGAGGCTGGCGGCGTTTTTTTCCCAATTGGCATTGCTGTCCAAGGGGAACATGCCTGTGTATTGACCGGGTTGAGCAATGGATCGGGTCACCACAGATGCCGCCGAAATGTGCACATGATCGGCCACGGTCAAATGCCCCAACACCACAGCACCCCCGCCCACTGTGCAGTGCGCGCCAATGCGGGCGCTGCCAGCCACCCCCACACAACCCGCCATGGCCGTGTGGGCACCGATGTGCACGTTGTGACCAATCTGAATCAGGTTATCGAGCTTGACACCATTGCCGATGACAGTGTCTTCCAGGGCCCCCCTGTCAATACAGGTATTGGCACCGATTTCCACATCATCGCCAATGCGCACCGCACCCAACTGCTCAATTTTTTCCCACTGGCCCTGGTGCAAGGCAAAACCAAAACCGTCAGCCCCCACCACAACACCGGAATGCAAAATACAACGCGCCCCCACGGAACACCCTTCGGAGAGGGTGACACGTGACTTGAGGACGGTGCCCGCCCCAATGCTTGCGCCCCGCTCGACCACACACAAGGGACCGATCACCGCGTCTTCAGCGACATGGGCTTGAGGATCGATGACCGCCGAAGGGTGAATCCGAAAGGCTCGTTGTGTCTGCTGTGCTTGTTTCCACAAGCGGGTCAAACGGGCGAAATAAAGGTAGGGGTCCTCGGTGACAATCAGGGCACACCCCTGACGGGCTGAATGTTCAAAAGCCGGCGAAACGACGACGCAAGCGGCACCGCTGGTAGAGAGTTGACTTTGGTACTTGGGGTGACTGAGAAAACTGATCTGCTCTGGGCCAGCAGACTGCAAGGGCGCCAAACCTGTGATGGTCATGTCGGGCGATCCCAAAAGCCGCCCCCCCAACTGCTCAACAATGGCCGAAAGAGTCAAACCCACGACAGAAGGCCAGGAGATGCGCGTTACCGGCCAACAGAGGCATTGAGCGCCTTGATGACTTTGTCGGTGATGTCGTGTTTCGGGTGGATGTAGACAGCTTCTTGAAAGATCACATCGTATTTTTCAGATTCCGCCACTTGTTTGACCGCACGGTTGGCACGCTCCACCACGATTTGCTGCTCTTCGTTTTTGCGCGCATTCAAGTCTTCCTGGAATTCACGACGCTTACGCTGGAACTCGCGGTCTTGGTCAATCAATTGCTTTTGTCGCGCTGTGCGCTGGGACTCCGCCAATGTCGGTGCTTCACGCTCAAAACGTTCAGAAGCCAGTTTCAGGGCATTGCCATTTTCAACAAGCTCTTTTTCACGGCGGGAAAATTCCTGTTCCAGTTTGGCCTGCGCTTGCTTGGCGGTGGCCGCCTCACGGAAGATCCGCTCGGTGTTGACAAAACCCAATTTGATTTCTTGGGCCTGCACCTGCAGTGTGAACAAGGATGCAGCCAAGAAGCTGCCCAAAACGGTGATTCGTTGAAACGTGTTCATTAGAAAGAAGTTCCAATTTGGAATTGAAGTCGCTGGATTCTATCGCCAGTCTGTTTCACGATGGGCGTGGCATAGGAGAATCGCAAAGGCCCCATGGGAGAGATCCAACTCAGGCCCACGCCGGCGGAGACCCGCAGTTGATCCAGTGATACCGGCTCATTCGCCCCAAAGGCCCGACCCGCATCGGTGAAACCGAACAAACGCAAGGTTTTGTCATTGCCCGCACCCGGGAAAGGGGTGATGAACTCTGCATTGAAAACCAACTTTTTCGGTCCACCGAGATAGATCAATTGGGGATTGGTGGCGTTGAAGGGCTCTGAAGGTCCCAAGGTAGTACGCTCAAATCCTCGCACGCTCCCCAGGCCACCCACATAGAAATTCTTGAAGAGCGGAAATTCCTGGCCATTGAGTCCCTGGCCCCAACCCACGTCCGCATTGAATGCGAAAGTGTATTTTTTGGTCAAAGGGATGTACTGCTGGAACTGGTAACTGGCTCTGGCGTAATGGGAGTCGCCGGCCAAACTGACATCCGAATTGAACCTTTGCAAGGCACCACGGGTCGGCACCAAAGCGCTGTCCCGACGATCTCTGGCCCATCCCAAAGTCAACGGCAAAGCCGTTCTTTTCTCACGATAGGGCAACCAGGCGTCAGGCATCTGAATGCCCGTTCCCTCTTTGACTTCGGTTTGCTCGGCGTTGACCCCTACAAACACAGTATCGGTCTCGGTGACCGGCACCCCAAAGCGCACACCGAAACCCGTGTTGATCAATCGGTATGAATTGATGTTTCCCAAAAATGGTCGTGATGTCCGCTGGAAAACGTCCAACGTCCTGGATATGCCATTTTGGGTGTAGTAAGGGTTGGTCGTGCTGAGCACCAGGTTTTGGTTGAAGCGACTGGTGTTCACTTCCACGGCCAGAAAATTTCCGGAGCCAAAGGCATTGTCCTGGCGAATACCAAAATTCAGAGCCACTTTCTCAACCGACGAAAAACCAGCCCCCAAGGAAATGCTCCCAGTGGGCTTTTCGGTGACCGTGAACAGCAAATCGACTTGGTCCGGTGCACCGGGAACTTCCAAGGTTTCAACGTTCACACTTAAAAAATAACCCAAACGGTCGACCCTGTCACGAGAGAGTCGAATTTTGTCCCCGTCATACCAGGCGGACTCCAGTTGGCGGAATTCGCGCCGGATGACTTCATCACGCGTCCGGTCGTTACCCGCCACCTGGATGCGACGGACATAGGCCCGTCGGGATGGTTCGGCTTGCAAAACCAATTGAACACGGTTGTTTTGGCGGTCAATGACCGGTTTGGCCTCAACCCGGGCAAAAGCAAAGCCGAACTTTCCGAAATACTCTGTGAAAGCCTTGGTGGTTTCAGCCACCGTTTCGGCGTTGTAGGGCTTGCCGACGGCGATCTTGATCAATGACTTGAACTCGTCGTCTCGATCCAGGTAATTGCCCTCAAGGGTCACGCCCGAGGTCACAAAGCGGTCGCCTTCGGTGATGTTGATGGTGATCGACATCTCTTGTTTGTTGGGCGCCATGGCCACCTGGGTGGAGTCGATTCGAAACTCCAAAAAACCACGCGACAGGTAATACGAACGCAGGGCTTCCAGGTCAGCATTGAGTTTGGTGCGGGAGTAGCGGTCCGACTTGGTGTACCAACTCATCCAGCCACCGGTGTCCAAATTGAACTGATCACGCAAGGTTTGGTCCGAAAACGACTGGTTACCCACAATGTCGATCAGGCTGATTTTCGCAGGACCACCTTCTGTGATGGTGAATGTCAAATTGACACGGTTACGGTCCACTGGGGTGGTGGTCGAGACCACTTCTGCACCATACAAACTGCGGCTGATGTATTGACGTTTGAGTTCTTGCTCAGCTTTGTCTGCAAGCGCCTTGTCATAGGGTCTCCCCTCTGACAAACCGATGTCGCGCAAGGCCTTGGTCAATACATCCTTGTCAAACTCCTTGAGTCCTACGAACTCGACCAAAGCCACTGAGGGCCTTTCTTCCACCACCACAACCAACACATCGCCCTGTGTTTCCAAACGCACGTCCTTGAAGAGGCCCAGCGCAAAAAGGGCGCGAATGGCGCTGGTGCCCAAATCAGCGGTGTAACGGTCACCCACTCTCACGGGCAAAGAGGCAAAAACGGTGCCGGGCTCGATCCGCTGCAAGCCTTCAACGCGGATGTCACGTACGGTGAAAGACTCAACCGCCAGGGCGGGCATGCTCAACATCACACAGGCAAGCGCAGGCCATCCGAAAGACAAGGTGGGGAGTCGGTTATCAATAAAAATCATGTTGCGATCGTTTCAAGACCAAGGTGATCCGAGATGAAAAATCAGTCATTGCCTACCTTGTGGGAACTGTCTACAAGGTCAATTGGCACACCTTGCGTCAAAGGCAGGCCCACGTTGATCACGTCCAGAAAAACTAAAAACCCGTGAAGATAATACATCAGGCCAGCTCAGTTTCTGGATGGGTGCTCAGGCCTTCACCCATGCAGTCTCAGAATGCTTTGACGGGCCTCTGCGCGGCTGCTCGCGTCCAAAGCCAGCAGGTCATCCAGACAAACAGGCTGAGCAAAGCTCAACCGATCCAGCGTGGACCGGTTCACGTCGTGTATCTGATCAAAACGAATGCGACGGGTCAGAAAAGCATCCACCGCCACCTCATTGGCAGCATTCAAAACGGCGCAACTGCCGGGCATACCGCGCAAGGTCTCCCAAGCCAATCGAATTCCGGGATAACGCTGCAAATGACCTGGCTCGTCCATGGCTTCAAATGTCATGGCCGACAAGGCGGGAAAGGCGAGCGCCTCTGCCCCCGACTCCATCCGCTCAGGCCAACTCAGGCCGTAAGCGATGGGCACGCGCATATCGGGGGTGCCCAACTGCGCCACCACAGAATGGTCCCGGTATTGCACCATCGAATGGATCACGCTTTGTGGATGAATGACCACTTCGAGCTGATCGGGTGACATGCCAAACAAATAATGGGCCTCAATGACTTCCAGGGCCTTGTTCATCATGGTGGCCGAATCGACGGATATTTTGCGTCCCATGACCCAATTCGGGTGCGCACAGGCTTGCTCAGGCGTGACATCTTTCAGGGTCATGGGATCACGGCTGCGAAATGGTCCACCCGAAGCCGTCAGAATGATTTTTTGCACGCGGCGCTGCCAGGTGTTGGGGTCATCGGGCAAGGATTGAAAAATCGCTGAATGCTCGCTGTCAATGGGCAAGAGTGTGGCCCCACCCTCCCGCACAGCGGCCATGAACACCTCACCACCCACCACCAAAGCCTCCTTGTTGGCCAGCAGCAAACGTTTGCCTGAACGGGCGGCCGCGATGCAAGGGGACAAACCGGCAGCGCCCACAATGGCGGCCATCACAGCATCCACCTCAGGTGCACTCGCCACCTCGTCCAGCGCTGAGGCTCCCCAGCGCACTTGCACGGGCAAACCTTCGGCACGCACACGTTCAGCCAACACCCGTCCTGCGGCCTCTTGCGCCATGACTGCCACCTGAGGCCTGTAACGGGCACACTGTGCCAGCATCAATTCCACCTGGCTGGATGCCGTCAGGGCATGGAGCCGGAAACGATCAGGATGAAGACCCATCACATCCAGTGTGCTGGTTCCGATCGATCCGGTTGATCCCAAAATGGTGATGCATTGCGTCGGGTTCATGGGGTGTCCTCTTCAAATCCAGGCCACCAGCATCATGGCCCATGGCAAAGTTGGTAGCAACGCGTCGACACGGTCAAGCACGCCACCGTGGCCGGGCAACAAGCCCGAACTGTCTTTCATGCCCGCGCTGCGCTTGACCAAGGACTCAACCAAGTCACCGACCACGCTCATGACGGTCATGAACAAAACAGCAGGCAAAGCCACATACCAGGCTTGAGACCAGATCAGACTGAAAAAACTCAGCGAATGGCTTGACCGATGGCTGTCAAACGCGACCCAAGCCGCCGACACCAACAAGACACCCAAGGCACCACCAATGGCGCCCTCCCATGTTTTTCCCGGGCTGATCGAGGGTGCCAGTTTCACCCGGAACCAACGCCCACCGAGTCCTCGTCCAAAAAAATAGGCGAACACATCAGCGGCCCAGACCAACACCAGCACCGACAACAGGAAATTCACACCGCGCTGATGCGCTTGGGCCAAAGCCAGCCAGGCCAATACCAAGAACAGCAAGCCCGCCAGCCAACGCAAGGATTTTGGCCATAAACCCCAACCGGCGACGCCGCGTTGCAACATCCAGGCACTCAACAAGACCCACATTGCGCCAGCCAAAAGCCATACCTGTGGGGGCGTTTGCACTGCCCAACCCGCTTGCACCAAAAGCAAACAAGTCACCACGCAACTGCCCGCTCCGAACCATGACATCACAGCGTCATAGCCATTGAGTCGCCCCCATTCCCAAGCGCCGGCACCAATCAACACCAAGGTCAGCACCATCAAGGGCCAAGGGTTGACCGCAAACAAGGCAGGCAACAACATCGCCAGCAAAACGACTGCGGTGATGACTCTTTGCTTGAGCATTCAGACTCCAAAAAAAAGGCCGCCAAGTGGGCGGCCATTCAGACCGTGGGGAATGCCACGGCGCTGCCAGGTCTTAAACCGCCATGATTTCTTGTTCTTTGGCAGTCACCAGCTGGTCGATTTCCAGCATGCGCTTGTCGGTTGATTTTTGCACATCGGTTTCGGCGCGCTTTTGGTCGTCTTCCGAGGCCAGCTTATCCTTGACCAGTTTTTTAACCGATTCGTTGGCGTCACGGCGCAGATTGCGCACGGCAATCTTGGCGTTCTCACCTTCGGTGCGCGCCAATTTGGTCATTTCCTTGCGGCGCTCTTCGCTCATGGGCGGCATGGGCACGCGGATCAACTCGCCCATGGACGCTGGGTTCAAGCCCAATTCACTTTCGCGAATGGCTTTTTCAATTTTGGCCCCCATGCCCTTTTCCCAAGGCTGAACACTGATGGTGCGTGAATCGAGCAGGGACACATTGGCCACCTGAGACAAAGGCACCATGGAGCCGTAATAGTCCACTTGAATGGTGTCCAGCAGAGCAGGATTGGCTCTTCCTGTCCGGATTTTGGTGAGATTGTTTTTGAAAGCCGCAATGGATTGGTCCATTTTGGTTTCCACTGTTTTTTTGATGTCTGCAATCGTCATGAAGTTCTCCTCAACAAAACAGGCCTCAAGCATGCACCAGAGTGCCCTCGTCCTCGCCCAACACCACGCGCCGCAAAGCACCGTTCTTGATGATCGAAAACACCTTGATGGGCAGCTTCTGGTCACGGCAAAGTGCAAAAGCCGTGGCATCCATGATGCCCAAATTGCGCGAAATGGCTTCGTCGAAGCTGATTTCACTGTAACGCGTAGCAGAAGGGTCTTTTTTCGGATCGGCGGTGTAGACGCCATCCACCTTGGTGGCCTTGAGCACCATCTCAGCACCGATTTCGGCCCCGCGCAAGGCCGCGGCCGTGTCGGTGGTGAAAAATGGATTGCCCGTACCCGCAGCAAAGACCACCACCTTGCCCTCTTCGAGGTACTGCAAGGCCTTGGGGCGGACATAGGGCTCGACGACCTGGTCGATGCCGATGGCCGACATCACACGGGCCGTCAAACCCGCTTTGTCCAGCGCATCGGCCAAAGCCAAGGAATTCATCACGGTGGCCAGCATCCCCATGTAGTCGGCTGTGGCTCGATCCATGCCCACAGAGCCACCCGCCACACCCCGGAAAATATTGCCACCCCCAATGACCACCGCCACCTGAACACCCAGTCGGTTGATCTCGGCGATCTCTTCAGCCATGCGCACGATCGTGGCACGGTTGATGCCAAAAGCATCATCCCCCATCAAGGCCTCACCGGACAGCTTGAGCAAAATGCGCTTGTAGGCTGGCTTGGTTGAGGACATGAGGGGCTCCTTGAGGGTCGATGTGGATGGCAGGTGGGCAGGTCAGCGTTTCTGTGAAGTCAAGCAGCACCTTGGGCTGCGGCCACTTGCGCGGCCACTTCGGCGGCGAAGTCGTCAACTTTCTTTTCGATGCCCTCACCCACCACATACAAGGTGAAAGCCTTGACGGTGGTGCCCGCAGCCTTGAGCATTTGCTCCACAGTCTGCTTGTCGTTCTTGACGAAGGACTGGTTGAACAAGGACACTTCTTTCAAGTACTTTTGCACCGAACCCTCGACCATCTTGGTGGCGATGTCGGCAGGCTTGCCGGACTCAGCCGCCTTGGCTGCTGCGACCGAGCGCTCTTTTTCGATCAACTCGGCAGGCACTTCGGCGCTGGTCAAAGACACAGGCTTCATCGCCGCCACATGCATGGCGACGTCTTTGGCTGCAACCTCGTCACCTTCATATTCGACCAACACGCCAATGCGGGTGCCGTGCAAGTAGTTGGCAATCCTGGCGCCGCCAGCCGCACGCTTGAAGCGGCGGAAGCTCATGTTCTCGCCAATCTTGCCGATCAGACCCTTGCGCACTTCTTCCAGAGTGGGGCCAAAACCATCCTGGCTGTAGGGCAGAGCGCCCAGAGCAGCGATGTCGGCTGGGTTGTGTTCTGCCACCAACTTGGCCGCGGCATTGGCCAATGCCAAGAAGCTGTCGTTTTTGGTCACGAAGTCGGTTTCGCAGTTCACTTCGATCATGGCGCCTGTGGTGCCATTGACGAAACTGGTCACAACGCCTTCAGCGGTCACGCGGGAAGCGGCCTTGCCAGCCTTGGTGCCCAACTTGACACGCAACAACTCTTCGGCTTTGGCCATGTCGCCTTCGGCTTCGGTCAGGGCTTTTTTGCACTCCATCATGGGAGCGTCGGTTTTTGCGCGCAGTTCAGCGACCATGCTTGCGGTAATTGCAGCCATTTGATTTCTCCGTATTCAGTCTAAAAGTCAGATTAAAAAAAAGGGGCCACGAAGCCCCTTTCATCGAGTCTTGGGAATTCAGGCAGAAGCGTTGGCTTCTTCAACGAATTCATCAGCGCCTTCGGTCACGGCTTTGACCACGTCGTTGACCGCATTGGCGCGGCCTTCGATGATGGCGTCAGCGATACCACGGGCATACAAAGCGACGGCCTTGGCCGAGTCGTCGTTGCCGGGGATGATGTAGTCGATGCCTTCAGGCGAATGGTTGGAGTCCACCACACCGATCAATGGGATGCCCAGCTTCTTGGCTTCCGAGATGGCAATCTTGTGGTAGCCCACGTCGATCACAAAAATCGCGTCAGGCAAAGCGGCCATGTCCTGGATGCCACCGATGTCTTTTTCGAGCTTTTCCATCTCGCGCTTGAACATCAGCTGTTCTTTTTTGCTTAAGGCTTCGAGACCGACTTCTTGCTGCGCCTTCATGTCCTTCAGACGCTTGATCGAGGTCTTGACGGTCTTGAAATTGGTCAGCATGCCGCCCAACCAGCGCTGGTCGACGAAGGGCACACCAGCGCGCTGGGCTTCGGCAGCCACCAGCTCACGGGCTTGGCGCTTGGTGCCGACCATCAAAATGGTGCCGCGGTTGGCAGACAACTGCTTGGCGAACTTGATCGCGTCCTGGAACATCGGGAGCGATTTTTCCAGGTTGATGATGTGGATTTTGTTGCGGTGGCCGAAGATGAAGGGGGCCATCTTGGGGTTCCAGAAGCGGGTTTGGTGACCAAAGTGGACACCGGCTTCCAGCATTTCGCGCATGGTAACGGACATAAAAATACTCCAAAGGTTGGTTCTAAAATCCAGTCCAATGATCGTGGCAGCCATGAAAAGACTGCACACAACACCTTGTCGGGACGGATTCGCGGATTAACTTTGCAGGCAAAAGGCCACTGGTGAGCATGTGGGACATGACACACAGAAGACAACCGCCGTGCTTGGCAAAGCCTTAGGATTATAGCACCCTGACCCCGCCGAAAGTGTGCTCCATGAAAGCTGACCTGATCGCCACCCGACAAGCCATCCGAACTGGCAGCCTCCACCCCCAAGCCGTGGCCGAAGAGTGCCTGAGCCTGGCCCACAGCTCAGCTTGCGAACATGTATTCATGCAGCTGACACCCGATGTGCTCAGACACACGGCCCAGCAGTCTGGCATAGCGTCCAGCCCATTGGCTGGGCTGTCGGTCTCCATCAAGGACTTGTTTGACATTGAGGGGCAGGTCTCCAAAGCAGGCTCGGTGGTGCTGGAAAACCGCCCTCGCGCAAGCCAAGATTGCACAGCGGTGGCCCGTTTGCGGGCTGCAGGCGCTGGCCTCATCGGTCGGACCCACATGGTTGAATTTGCTTTTTCAGGGGTGGGCATCAACCCGCATTACGGCACACCTGCCGCCTGGGATGCGCAGAAGAATCAAGCCGCTGGCGCCCCCGGAAAGCCCCATGCGCCAGGCGGCTCCAGCTCTGGGGCGGCAGTGTCGGTGGCCACAGGGGCCGCCTTCATTGGTTTGGGCTCAGACACCGGCGGCTCCATTCGGGTACCCGCAGCCTTGAATGGTATTGTGGGCTTCAAAAACACCGCTCGACGGGTCCCCACCCAGGGCGCATTGCCTCTGTCCACCACACTTGACACCGTTTGCGCCATGACGCGAACAGTGCGCGACACGATTTTGGCCCACGAGGTGCTCTCTGCCCGGCGAGTGCCCCAGGGCCAACGCCCCCTGTCAGGCTACCGCCTGGCGGTGGTCAAAACCCTGATGCAAGACGGCATGGATGCCACAGTCACGCGGGCCTTCGAGCGCAGCCTGAACACGCTGCGCGCCGCTGGCGCCTGCATTGAAGAGATCACACTGAACGAGCTGAGCGAGCTGGCCCCGATGATGCGCACGGGCGGCTTCAGTCCCGCCGAGGGCTATGCCTGGCACCGGGAGATCATCGACCTGGAATCCGAGCGCTATGACCCCCGCGTGCTGAAGCGCTTGATGCTTGGCGCGGGCATGAAGGCCCACGAATATATGGATCTGGTGCATGCCCGCCATGACTGGATCCGAAGGGTAGAAGTTGCCTTGCTGGGTTATGACGCTGTCCTGTCGCCCACCACACCCATCACCGCTCCCAAAATCAGCGATGTGGCCCCGGGGGCCGAGCGCGATGCCGAATTTTTCAGGGTCAATGGCTTGTTGTTGCGCAACACCAGCGCCATCAATACCCTTGACGGATGCGGCATCTCCCTGCCCTGCCACGCCCCGGATGAATTGCCTGTGGGCTTGATGGCCTGGCACGCAGCCATGCACGACGACAGCATCTTGCAGTTGGCCCTGCTGCTTGAACCCTTGCTGCAAAAGCCCTGAATCCATGCAAGGCTTGAGCCCTACCGTGGCCTGGCCCCTTCTGGGGCCAGAGCAAGTGCGGCGACTCGAGCCTGCGCTGCAGGCGCTCAGCCCCACAGCCTTGATGCAAAACGCGGGCCTGGCCTGCGCCCGATTGGCATTGGCCATTGCGCCCCATGCGCGGCGCATCTGGGTCGCGGCAGGCCCGGGCAACAACGGTGGCGATGGCCTGGAAGCGGCCCTGAACTTGCATCGATGGGGCAAGGAGGTGGTGGTCAGCCACATGGCGCCACAGCGGTCTGCCCCAGCCGACGCCCAAAAGGCATTGCAACGGGCGCAGCAGGCCGGGGTTCGAATTCAAACCAGCGTGCCCGATGACTGGCTGCGGCACATGGATGCGCGCGATCTGTGCATCGACGCCCTGCTGGGCATCGGGGCATCGCGCCCCTTGAGCCCCCTCCTGCAAGATTGGATTTTGGCGCTCCAACACTGCCCGGGGCAGATATTGGCCATCGACGTGCCCACGGGTCTGAACCCGCAATCGGGTCAATGGCTGGGCCGTGAAAACGGTGACAACATGGCCGTGCAAGTCGACCACACCCTGAGCTTGATCGCACTGCAGTCCGGGCTTCTCATGGGGCATGGGCGCGACGCCAGCGGACACATCTGGCTGGAAGACCTGGGCTATCAACCCGACGCACACGAGGAAAAGCCTTTGGCCTGGCTCAACCGCCCCGCCACCCCAACGCCCAAGCCACATGCCAGCCACAAAGGCAGCCATGGCGATGTGGCGGTGATTGGGGGCCAAGGCATGAGCGCAAACGGCCTGGGCATGACTGGAGCGGCCATTTTGGCCGCCACCGCCGCCTTGCACGCAGGGGCCGGGCGCGTCATATTGAGTCTGTTGTCTGGACACACCAGCGAAAGCGCACCGCCAGATGTGATGCAACGGCACTGGTCCCAACTTGACTTGGAAAAACTGCTGGTGGTTTGCGGCTGCGGTGGGGGCAGCGCAGTGACTGCGGTGTTACCCGAGGTGTTGCAGCGCAGTGCCCAGTTGGTTCTGGATGCGGATGGTCTCAATGCCTTGGCACAAGACGCCCAACTGCAGGGGAACTTGCGCCAACGTGCCATACAGCAGCCCACTGTGATCACCCCACATCCTCTGGAGGCAGCCAGGCTGCTGGGCACCCTGACTGCGCAGGTCCAAAACAACCGCATTCAAGCGGCCCAAGACCTGGCCGAGCGTTTTCAATGCTGCGTGGTCTTGAAAGGCTCGGGGACCGTGATCGCCGCGCCCGGACACACGCCGCGGATCAACATCACGGGCAATGGCCGACTGGCCATTGGTGGCACGGGTGATGTGCTGGCGGGGCTGGTGGGCGCGCGCATGGCGCAAGGCCCAAACACCTTAGAAGCCGCCTTCGACGCCGCCTGCACGGCTGTGGCACAACACGGTCAAATGGCCGATGGCTGGCCAAAAGACGAGGCGCTCACCGCCAGCCGACTGGCGCAAAGCCTTGTCTGAAAAGCCTCAGCGCCTTGGCTTGGTCGTCCTTTGGCCTTTTTTCTTGGCGACCGCCTTCTTGACGGAGGCTTTGAGGGCCTGAATGGGCGAGCGGTTGCGCTCGGCTTCGGCCAATCGGCGGTCGGCGCCACCCCGCTTCTTGCCGCGCCCCTCATCGCCTTGGGCCAAAACCCCCTTGTCGCGCATGGCGCGCGGCACCAGATCGTCACCCGGATGGACCAATCGGAAGTCGATCTTCCGACCATCCAGATCCACCCGGCTGACCTGCACCTGCACCCGGCTGCCAATGGCATAACGGATGCCCGTGCGCTCGCCGCGCAGCTCTTGGCGCAACTCGTCAAAGCGGAAATACTCACCGCCCAACTCGGTGATGTGCACCAAACCCTCGACATACAGGGCGTCCAGAGTCACGAAGATGCCGAAGCTGGTGGCCGCAGACACCACGCCGCTGTACTCCTCGCCCAAATGTTCGCGCATGTATTTGCATTTAAGCCACGCTTCCACATCGCGGCTGGCTTCGTCAGCGCGGCGCTCGTTGGCACTGCAATGCAGGCCCGCAGCCTCCCAAGCGCGCTGGTCGGCGGCCGACATGCGCACCCGCGGGGCTGGCGATTCTGGAAAATCGCCCTTGGCAGCACGGCTTTTCTCCAGTCGTTTGCTCAGTTTGGCGTGCGCCTCGCCCGGCACAGGCAAGCTGGGCAGCGTGTATTTGCGGCCCAGCAAAATCGACTTGATGACCCGATGCACCAGCAAATCCGGGTAGCGCCGGATCGGGCTGGTGAAGTGGGTGTAGGCCTCATAGGCCAAACCAAAGTGCCCACTGTTGATCGGTGTGTAAATGGCCTGCTGCATGGAACGCAGCAGCATGGTGTGGATCTGTTGCGCGTCCGGGCGGTCCTTGGTCGCGAGCGCAATCTTTTGGAACTCGCTGGTGTGCGGCTCGTCGCTGATGTTCATCCCCAAGCCCAAGGCCTTGAGGTAATTGCGCAAGATGTCTTTTTTCTCGGCTGTGGGGCCTTCGTGCACCCGGAACAAGCCGGGGTGCTTGCCTTGCTGGATGAAGTCGGCGCTGCAGACGTTGGCCGCCAACATGGCCTCTTCAATCAAACGGTGCGCTTCGTTGCGCACGCGCGGCACGATCTTTTCTATGCGTCCGCTTTCGTCGCACACAATTTGCGTTTCGGTGGTTTCAAAATCCACTGCACCACGCACAGCGCGCGATGACAACAACGCTTTGTAAACGTCCTGCAAATTCATCAGGTCGGTCACGCGCGCCTTGCGCTTGGCCGCTTCCGGCCCCCGGGTGTTGGCCAAAATGGCCGCCACTTCGGTGTAAGTCAAGCGTGCATGGCTGTGCATCACCGCCGGGTAGAACTGGTAGGCATGCACATCGCCCTTGGCATTGACCAGCATGTCGCACACCATGCACAAACGGTCCACATCCGGGTTCAAGGAACACAAGCCGTTGGACAATTTCTCGGGCAGCATGGGGATCACACGGCGCGGGAAATACACGCTCGTGGCACGGTCGTAGGCATCGATGTCGATGGCGCTGCCGGTTTGCACGTAGTGGCTCACATCGGCAATGGCCACCAACAAACGCCAGCCTTTGCCGCGCCCCACTTTGGCCGGTTCGCAATACACCGCATCGTCAAAGTCGCGGGCGTCTTCACCGTCAATCGTGACCAAAGGCACATCGCGCAAATCCACCCTGTCTTTGCGGTCCTTGGCCAGCACCTTGTCAGGCAAACCCTTGGCCTGGTCCAGGCAAGCCGCAGAAAAGGCATGCGGCACGCTGTATTTGCGCACCGCGATCTCGATCTCCATGCCCGGATCGTCTATTTCTCCCAGCACTTCCTTCACACGTCCCACCGGCTGCCCAAACAAGGCGGGCGGCTCGGTCAATTCAACCACCACCACCTGGCCCGGTTTGGCCGTGCCTGTCGCCCCTTTGGGGATCATCACATCCTGACCGTAGCGCTTGTCCTCGGGTGCCACCAGCCACAAGCCACCCTCGTGAAGCAATCGCCCGATAATGGGTTGTTCAGGACGCTCAACAATCTCGACGATGCGGCCTTCAGGTCGTCCCTTGCGGTCTTGGCGCACGATGCGCACCTTGACGCGGTCCTTGTGCAAAACAGCACGCATTTCATTGGGAGACAAATAAATATCTGACTCGCCGTTGTCACGGATCAAAAATCCATGGCCATCGCGATGGCCTTGAACACTGCCCTCAATTTCTTCCAGCAAGCCGCTGGGTGGCGCTACTTTTTTGATATACAATCCTTTGATTCCTGAGGCGCCCAGATGGCGGAATTGGTAGACGCACTAGTTTCAGGTACTAGCGAGTAACATCGTGGAGGTTCGAGTCCTCTTCTGGGCACCAATCTTATCGAACCCGATAAGTTCAATGCATCACAAGCCGTTGATTTCCAGTCAGCGGCTTTTTT
>JACCDZ010659278.1_pt1 | contig 36118 bp, 54 predicted proteins | sample 7449551 | NCBI WGS metagenome assembly JACCDZ01 (sample SAMN15323452, study PRJNA562643) | freshwater metagenome | isolation source: river surface water | place: USA:Blue River Watershed | collected 2017-08-18 | reverse complement strand
TTCACCAACCATGAATCAACTATTGATCCCGACCTCCAAACAACATCTTATTGGAGTAGGCTGGCTACATCATGGATTATTGCTAATCAAGCTAAGGTAGCATTGGAAAGTCGAATCTGTGACCTCCGCAAGACATTAGAAGACCTTACCTGCTTATTGAATAAGCTGGGGGTCTATGACAATTTACTCGATTTCGTTAAAACGGATGAGGAACGTGCTGCTGAGAATCAGGCTGCTCTGGCGGCAACTGAGGAGCTGGCCTCAGGAATTATATCAGAGCAATTCGAGAATGGGGTCAACAGCGGCATCAAGACAGCTAGTCGTACTGCGGTCGAGGAGTCACAAGCTGCCATCGAAGCTGCCTTTGCTGATAACCCAGAGGTCTACGGAATCTTAATGGAAGCAGTCTTAGCCTCCAACGATGAGGTGGCCTCCATGACCCCCTCAAGTATCATGGCCTCAGCAAAGGATACATTCATGGGGAATATCTCACAAGTCACTTCATGTGTTCAGGGGCAAGTCACAAATCTGTTCCGGCCTCTGGCTAAGCCATGTAGCACCAATAAAGGGTCTGGCAAGGGCATGGGGTTGAATATCCCACGAAGAGACATTGGATTTAAACTTCGAGTCGATGGCTCGTCTAACTGTTAGGAAGAATCATGGCCACCTGTGAAATAGATTATCAATTAGTTGATGCGGATGCCATGGCTCAGGCATTCAATGACCATTATGGTGCCAACTTCGAATCCATCCTTGACGCTAAGCTAGCAGAGAAGCTCAGTCCAGAACAGATTCAAGCCTTGGCGGGTATCAAAGCAGATATCGTAGCAAAGACAAAAGCAGATGCTACCATGGTAAAGAAGGCGGAAGCCGATGCCATCTCATCGACAGCTGATAAGATAGAGTCTTCACTTAAATCGACAGCTCTTACTGCGGCCTCCGGTGAAGCATTGTTGACTGCCCAAGCCGTAGCAGAGGCACATGAAGTGTTTAATGCGGAGGCGGCATTGACCTTCCCTGAGCCTAAGTTCTCTGAGCCTAAGTTCACCTCCCCTGTCGATATTCAGGATGTGAATTACAGCCTTAAGGAAGATTACCCTCATTCGTACGGACACATCGACGAGATGGGTAACTGGTGGAAGGTGAACAAGAAGAAGGGGATCATCGAGTTTGTCCACAAGTCTGGTACGTTCATTCAAATTGACAATGATGGCAATGTCACTGAGCACGTGGCTGGCTCCAAGAAGGAAGTCATTCAGGGTGACCTGTCCATTGAAGTTTATGGAAATAGAGATACCCTTATCCACGGAAATGAGTACACACATATTGACAAAGATACAGAACTCCTTGTCGACGGCAACACTAAAGTGACTCTTAACGGTACTGAGGATAAGACCGTAGCCAAGGCGGGTACTTGGACTTACTCTGCGGCCTTGACTCAGAAGGTTAGCGCTGATTATAAGATCGATGTGGGTGGCTCGGTTAGCTATAAGGCTGGCGGTACCTTCACAGTCAATGGCGCTACCATCAATCTGAACTAAGGGGTTTCTATGGCAGGGGTATCTAGGGTCGGACAGGATAAGGCGAGTACACCTATCACCGGTGCATTGCAATCTACAGTGAAGGTGAACGGAAAGCTGGTAGCCGTTAAGGGTGCCACAATCGCCCCACACGGTGCCGGACCACATGCTGCCCCCGTGACTAAAGGGTGTTCCTCTACGGTTAAAGCAGGGGGTATTCCGGTTGTGAGAGCTGGTGATGCAGCCTCCTGTGGCCATCCGTGTACGGGTGCGTCCAATGTAAACGCGGGATAAAATAGAAAATGGCCAACAACAATATCAAATATGGTGATCTATCTAAGGTCGGACGTAATCTAGTGAATCAGAATGCGGTTCTGGATTCAGTGGTCAACATATTATTTACTAAGAAGGGTTCTATCCCTAATCGTAGAGAGTTCGGTTCTGAGTTAGAGAGCTATCTGTTCCGGCCTTACTCTTTCCTGAACGCCCGATTGATCTACTCCGAGGTGAAGTATGCTATTTCTCGCTGGGAGACACGGGCAAAGATATTATCAGAGTCGGATGTAATCGCTAATCCTGACACTAGAACTTACAACCTAGTTCTCCACCTCGAAGTGGAGGGTTTTCCCGAACCACTTATATATGAGAAAGAATTAACACCGAAGGCAGCGGCATGACAGACATTATTAAATCTGATTCCCAGTCCAATGAGCAGATCCAGCAGAACATACTGGCTTATCTGCATTCCTTGGGGAACTGGGAAGAAATCAAGGATAACTTACCTGCATCTAACTTGACGTTGATCACACAGCTTCTGTCTGGCTTCGCGTCTTTTATGAACTTCCGCCACAAGATGGAGCGTCAGGAGACTTATCTTCAACAAGCTAAGCAGCCTACCTCAGTCTATGAGATTTCATCTACGTTCGGTTATTCATTGAACCGGCTGGCCTCCCCCGTGTTCACCTTAGTGTACATGGAAGAGCCTACTATCCGCATCGCACCAGGTGATGTGCTAGGTTATTATGACGGTGACCGCCCATTGGTCTACTTCGGTAAGTCACGCCTCATCGAGAAGCTGGATCAAATCCAAGTCCACCTTGGTGAGTACCAACGAAAAGTAGTCCCCATCACATTCGTTAATGATGAACTGGTAGTGAGCTTGGAACCAGAACTTCTTACGGCTATCGATCGCAACCTGCTTAGGGTCGAAGTGAATGATATCGAAGTTACTGTATCCCGTGACATTGAAAACTACGTAGTGTTCGGTGATGTGGTTGACTTCAGCCCTAGCCCTACTTCATCTCGCCTGTTCCTATCGGACAGAAGTTATTCATATGGACGTGCCATTGCAGAAGGTGATAAGGTAGTCATCCACTACATGGAAACCAACGGCTACGAAGAGGACTTGACTCTGATTCTGGTCAAGCCTATTAACGCATTCCAAGTAGTCGATATCGAATCCAATGGTAGCGCAGGTGACTCATTAGAGAAGATCCGTAAGCTGGCACCACTGCTGTTCTCTGCCCTGCGCAGGATGGTAACTGCACGGGATCACACTTATATCACTGAGGCCCATCCACTTATCCGTAGTGCTTATGCTGTACGTGACAAAGGCCAACCCTTGATCATGACAGCTAACTTCGAGTTCCCATTTGACCGTGATTTCCAGATCACAATTACGTCTAGTACATACACTGTTTCAGGTGTGTACGGGGATGATGACGCTTCTATTCAAACGAAGTTCGCAGCCTTGATCAAAGACCCTCTAGTAGAGGTCGTCCATACGGGCGCTGGCCTTATGCTCATCCAGCGCGATGCCCGAGAAACTGATTTGGTTATCACAGCCTCAGAGGGTGTGCTACTCAATGTTCTGGAGAAGCAAGAGAAACCACATTGCTGCACTGTGGAAATCAACTATGTGAAGCACGACACAGTAGATTACCCTAAGCCGTTAACGGCCTATGAGCAAGCTGAAATGGCACGCTATTTCAAGGATTATAAACTGGTCGGTCTGACTATCATTCTGCGTCCAGCTCAAGCAGAGTTCTATCAGTTCAAGCTCAATATTAAGTTGTCGGATTTGAAATATGAGGAATTCGTTAAGACAGAGATTAAGAAGATTCTGTCTGGCTACGAGTTAACATTGAACAAAGGGTTTACCTACGGTGAGGCCTTGGCGAAGATCGCACAAATCACAACCGTAGATAGCAATGTCAGTGTACGACCTATCGTATCTATGACGCCTAACCAGAACCCGTTCGATGTGGAGCCACAAGAGGCTCGTTACATCCACTTCGATACAATTGAGCTTAATATCTCATAGGCGTAGGAATGAACTTAAACCCAAACAGCGCATTATTACAGATCCCTGAGTTTCTCATAAACGAGAAGGCCGATGCGGATGCGGCCAAGGAGCTGTTAGAAAGACTGAACCCCAATTCGGTGAACGTCACGGCTGCGCTGGTGGATAAGATTGTCTCTGAGTTACCTCCAATGAATAATTGGACTGACTTCCAGAGATACATCAGCGAGTTTAAGCTAGACGAGATCTTTGATGGTCTCGATGGGGACTTCTATGCCATCAAACGATCTGAGCTACTAAAGGGTTTCTTTACGTTCAAAGGTACAGAGCTAGACCTCAGCTATATCATGCGTATTGCAGGGTACACGTTAGAGGTCTATGACGCTGAATACTACCGTCGCGGCTTATCTTTTTATAACATCCTGATTGACCACTTCCCAGGTATGTTCGAGGAGTTATTACAGAAGTTTGACCCAGAGACTTTGGACTCATTCTTCACTACATACCTGAATTACATGCGTGACGTTATCATAGTAAATAACGTCAACCCTAAGATTTTGGACAATTCAGCAAATCTGGTGGTGGTCAATGAGGCAGAGGCACTTCAGTCTAATATCCTGACTGGCCTCCGGTCTGAAGTACACCAAGTTGATAACGTCAAGCCACTGGTGCTGGACAACCTCTCTAATATGAGGGTAATCAACGTAGGTAAAGACTTTATCAATAACACAATCATCATCGTTAACAATAAGACCCCTCGTATTTTAGATAATATGGCAGGTATGTTAGTGGTGAATGAGAACTCGGATAACATGTCCCTGCTCTCTTACGGTATCTCCTTGTCTACAAGTCAAATCGAAGCCTTGTTACAAGCCCTTCAACTGTGGAAGCAGTTCATCGAGGAGTTCGGTGGTAAAGACAGTAACGAGTTAGACTGTACACTTCAAGGTGCCATCCTTAACGTAGACATGGACTCCGAGAAGTTTGCACAGACTGGTTTCCGTGCCAGCGAAGTGCTTCAGGACATTCGCCAGCTGATGGAGTACAGGCTGTCGGTCTGTACCTACATCAAAGCTATCAAGGCCACCTTAATCACTAAGGATTTCTTCGAGAGATCTCGCCGTGATGAAACCGGCGATGGTGTCATCCTCAAAGAGACGTTTGAGGTCGCACCACCGGTCGAGAGCCCTGATATCTTAAGTGAGGTGGGTCTGGCCTTCGCTGAGGATTTTGAGTGCCACCTGTTCCCTCCTATCGTGTATGAAACGATTGACGTGGGCGCTCATATTTCCATGGTGATAGATAACGTCAACCCTTACCCTATCCCAGGACGTAAGCGGAATTATGAGGACTATACAATTGTCTATGAGAAGATTGGCGCACACATCACTCGCCTCGTAGACAATGAAAACCCTTACCCTATCCCAGGCCGTGAGGAGCTGTTCCAAGACAATTACGATCCTGAGTACCCACCAGGGTTATTGAATGACGGAGCTATCGTAGTTGATAACGCACGGGGTCTACGTACCCTAGGCTCTGATCTGGACTTCGGCTCGGTGATTCTGGAGGAGAAATCCTTAATACAGGATGCCTTGACCGTAGAGAACTATAACCCTGATGTGTACGGGGTGTTCTGGCGGGGATCAACAATTGATAAAGAGACCCAAGATACTGTTCAACCTACGGCTGAGTCTCCTACAGATTTGGTATCCCTTACTGAGGGCGTAGAGTTCTGCTCCACCCTTGAGCGACCATTCAAGGTAGATAACGTCAACCCTCTAGTAGTCAATAACCAGTATCCACTGGAGTTGAGATCTGAAGGTGCGGACGTACAAACCCTTGATATAGTCATCGAATTCATAAACACCTTGTGGCTGGAAGATGTACAAGAGTCGGACTTGTTACCAGGGGATGAAGATGAGTCAGCTGAACATTACTCCGCTGCTGATGAGACTAATGTCGATACGACTGGTGATAAGACTTACGGAGATGACATTGATATCAACGTGATTGGTGATCTGTCCGGCTCTATCAACGTTCAGGCAGAATCTCTGGTGGATGGCCGATTGAAGATAGGTGGTAACGGAGTTTTATTTAATGATAGACCTGTTCTGCTGACTGGTTATGTGCCTCCTACTACGGATGTACCTAACTATGAACTTACTGGTTTTATTTAGGCCTGTTTAATTAACATTCATTAGGTGACGTCAATGTTGCAATTTAACGATCAAAATTTATCAGCCGATACCCTTCTGGGTGTACTTCAGGTAGAATCTCGTCGTGTAGGTGAAACAGAGTTTACTCTGGTCGGTGAACCTGAGAAAAACCTTATCCTGAACGGCGCATCAGCTATGCTGCGTAACGTGATGTTTGGCGATGCATCTATCATTACTAAGATCAAGTTCGGTGATATGAACCTGACAAAGAACGATAACCTGATCGACGTCAGCGCCCCTTCTCTTACTGATACAGCCCTGACCCATGAGTTGTATCAGAAGGACATCACGAAGGAAAAAGCGGACTACTCAGGTGATCCGGCTATCAAGTATTCTGTGGTGCTGGCTCGTAACGAGTTTAACGGTACCGGTACTCAAATCATCACTGAGTACGCCTTGGCTAACGACGCAGGCCAACTGTTCAGCCGTAAGACAAAGGCAGCGGTATTTAAGGACGCAGAGACTGAACTGCGATTCACTTGGTGGATTGTATTTAAGTAATGATTCCTCTCAGGGAGTTAGCTGATTACCTGATTGAATCCACGGGGTACGAAATTGAAGTAGTTCCCCGTGGGTACAAGCCATTGTCCATGTCAAAGGATGGGCTGGTCGACTTGAACCCCCATGTGGCTCCGGTTGATTTTATATCAGTTTCCAATGAATCCACAATGTTAGCCCAGATCTATATGATTGAGGGTAACGACAAAGGGTTCTACATCAACGCTTATTCATTTCCACCTGAATCTGGCTACCGCTCCCTGTTCCTTACCTTAGTCCGGTATGTCCAATGTACAAATAAGTACATTGCCACCCTGCCTCATCACCTCACAGAGCGTAATCGGGTCGCAAGAACAAAGGCCACCTTGAAAGCCCATGAAGAGGGTCTGGACATATCAAAAATAGAAACTAACACTGCACAATTGATTGGTTTCCTACCGGCCTCTCTACTGGCTCATTACGGCGATGATGTTAAAGGCTTTCGCCCTTATTACATTACAGTGTGTACGGCTGGCATAGGCTTTCTCAAGGCCATTAAGTGGGTGATTGATCGTACTCCTTCTGCTGTCAAAGCAGTTTTCCTTCGGGTAGCCCTTAGTAGATTGGTAGATTATAACAGGTCACGTCTCCTGCCCCCTTAGCTTACAAAGTTTTCCCTATTCTGTTTTGACGAAGCTCTCTAGTAGGGTATCTCTACTCTTAGGGCACTCTTATATGTTTTATTCTGCATTTAACTGAACTTCCACTAAATCGATACTAGAGGTTAGAGTCAATGAACATTCCAAATACTTCCATCTTCCGTTTTTACGAAGGTACAAACCAGGCCTTGTACTCGAACCTGACGGGTACGAACCTGAACAAAGCCCCCGATCAGCTGTTAGCCAACGACGTAGCAATTGCTGCCGCTATCAGCAACATTGAAACAACAATGGCCTCGGCTGCTGGTGTCCCTCTGGCGAACAACTCTAATAAAGTTGCTGGTTACTCTGTATGGGTAGGAACACAAGCACAGTACGATGCCATCCCTAGCAAGAGCGCCACAACGCTTTATTTCGTACAGTAATTAACCAACCTGAAGGAGAAGTTCCATGTCTGGAATTTTTATAGGCTCTACTCAGATCAAGCGAGTGTATCTGGGTAACGCTATCCTCGGTAAGGTTGGATCAGGTAACGTAATTAACTGGGTCAATTCGTGGGTCACTCAACAGACTACATCCTATGAAACCCAGGTAGCTACTAGCCACGTAACTTCTGCTACAACTACGTGGACCTCCAACTTCACCACTGCGGGAAGTACATCGCAGCTTACTGCCGCAACTACCTCATGGGGCACTGCTCAAGGTACGGTTGTGGCTACTTCACAGCAGACTTCTCGCTCGACTGATTATACTGGTTCGCGCACAACTTCTCAGTCTACTGCGGGTACAACTACAATCACGACCAATTGGGGTACAAGTCACACCACAAGCCATGGTACGGCTTCCTCTACATCGTGGAACGCATCGATTAGTACAAGCCATACGACTACTGCCTCTACCTCTTACACAACAAGTTGGTCAGGTAGTCAAGTTACTTCGGTGGGTACGTCGGGTTCTACAGTGTGGGTCACTGGGTACACAACATCTTACTCTACAAGCGGGTCTACCTCTAAATCAACAGGTCATTTAACCTCTTACGGTACTACGTGGGCTACTTCGTGGTCAACAGCTGGCTATACAGACGTTCTTACCTACGGCAGGAAAGAGGCCTGTATGTCGGTGGATACACCGGCCATGATTAACGGTCAATTAGGCCGCCTTGGTGATATCCAAATCGGCGATGAGTTGGATAACTTATATATACCAGGTATGAAAGATGAAGCAAGCGAAGATTGGGTTTACTGGCGTACAGATGACCTGACAGGCGCGGTTCATGGGAAATCTGTAGTTAAGAATTTCCAAATCTCAACTATGCCAGATCATATGATCATTAACGGTGATAAGTGTTCTCCGTTGCACTTCTATTTCGCCAAGTTTAATGGTATCTGGTCGTGGGTTCATGCTTCTGACTTGACTCCTTCTCATACCCTGTATGGAGCAGATGGGCAAGAAGTCCCTGTTACCCAAGCAGATTATGTTCCAGAGCCACTTGAGATCATAGCGGTTAACGTAGAGGAAGTAGATACTTACTTCGCTGGTTCTACTCCTGTCCTTATGCACAATGAGAAGAACGGCCAATATGAGTGGATGTATTATAACACGTACTTCCCTACTACATTAACTACTTCAGTTAGTACTGCGATCAATACCTCGCATACAACCAGCTATTCAACTGGTTATACTACATCGTGGGGAACAAGTCATGGTACGTCACATTCAACAAGTCAAGCTACCACCGTGACTACTTCATGGTCTACAGCTCTATCCTTGTCACAGAGTACAAGTCGCCCGACTAACGTTACGACTACCTACTCGACAGGCCAGGCTACAAGCAGAGCAACTACCAAAACCACAAGTTACGCTACAAGTTATACAACTGGTCAAGGTACAATTGTTGCTACTGCGAAGGTAACTTCATGGTCTACTGACTTTTCTGGTACGGCTACAACAACGTGGGCTTCCACATGGGATTCGGCGTATAACACTACCCGAACAACTTCTCAGGCAACTGATAAGACAACCACGTGGGCAACAGACAAAGGTACTTCAGTTAGCACTTCAACGGCTACTGCACAGACCACAAACTACAACACGGCTAAACCTACTAGCCGCGTGACTGACGTGAATACTTCACTGTAATTCTGGGGGCAATTATGAGCATTGAAGAACGTTTGAAAAAGGTTGAGGCGGCGCAAGCCGCCATCAGCCAGCGCCAATCCAAAATCGAGCAGGTTCAGCGTGAGCAACAAGAGGCTATCGAGTTGCTCTCACAGACCATCAATTCTATGGCTTCTGATGTGAACGAGCGCGTGGTCAACACATTGAATCATACAATGCGTACCATCGACTCCCGTATCGCTAAGAAGATTCAGGAATTGAGCGAGGAGGTAACGGCGTAATGGAACAAGACATTAAAACTGTCTTTGAGCGCCACATTGGGGATCCTGTAGCCGACGTTATGCGGCTGCGGGGTACTCCCAAGTCTGCCTCGGTGAAGCAAGGTGAGGCGGTGGGTCTTAAGTTAGTTGAAGTGGCAAAGCGTCACGGTTTCTCTTTGGATTATGATCAATCAAATGCTCCAAGGGTGTTAGGTCTACGTTATACGGAGATCTTCGCCAGCCTTGGGGGTATCTTGGTCGGACCAAAAGATACTGATAAAGCCATGGATATGCTGGCCTACGCCCTTCTCAATTACACACCTACGGCATCTGGCGGTATCAAAGACCATAGCAGTTTCGTAAGTACCATGGGTGACAAATACAATCTCATTGACTTCGATTATGATTTCCCTGAGAAGCTGTGTGTGTTACCAGGCTCTAACTTACTAGAGCAGTGCGTGGATAAAGTAGCATTGAATAAAGCCGTTGAAGGTGGCGCTTGGATTAAGCCTCATCCTATGACAGCCAGAAAGCATCGCGAGCTGTTTAAGCGTGAGTACGGTGACAGGCTGCTCCCACCTGATTACTCTGGTGTGGCCGCTGTTAAGAACGCCAAGGTGATCTACACATCGGGTTCATCTGAATTGACTCTGATGGCTCTGCTTTTGGGTAAACACATTATCGAAATTGGATGCGGTGACCCCTTGGGCGGATATATGCCTATTTGGAAGTTCTTATCAGTTTACCATGACAAGCGTATGGTATTAAACAAGCTGATGAGTTCTGTAGCCAGCGGTATCTTTTTCCCTCACTCAACTGAGGCAGAGATGGATACTTACTTTGAAATCTACAAGAAGGTCTGCCAATAATGAAAATCGCAGTCTTAGGGTACCAAAATAACGGTATCATGTTATCTAAACACGGGGTGTCTGCAACAGATACAGTGGTTTATATAGAGAACGCACCTAGCCTTATCCAGAAGCTAGGTACCACCCCTCTATCTTTAGCCTCTGTACCTCGTCTGGAGAGTGATTTTGCTACTCTTCTCACTTCCCTAGGCATTGAAGGGGTTATTAATTTATGCTCCACAACACGCCACGGTAAGGACCTTGATTTAAAGGCATTCGTAGAGGCTCTGGGTATCTCATACCTTGTGGGACCTACTGATCTTTTCAGGGCAGTTGAGTATGATCGCTGGGCTACACGTACATTGGCTTCGACCTACAACATGGATACCATACCTGTGCTGGGCGCGGGGTTGAAGGTTGATTTGAAAGACGCTATCATCTACCCCGCTTACATTAAACGTAAGGACCTTAGTAGCTCTCGGCCTATTTACGTAGAGTCAGCTACTGCTTCCGGTTGGAACAGACTCCCCGATGATGTGGAGTTATGGGCAGAGCCAGCACTGTCAGGTGCTAGCCTTGTCAATGTCAATTACATCATAGCTCACGGTGTGGCTAGACTCCATAATGCCATTAAGATGGATTTTACTGAGACTTCCCGTTACTACGGTAAGAACCCAGTGAGCATCCCATTTGATGATCCATTGATCACTGGTAAAGTATTACCTTACATCAATGACCAGGCGGCGTTATATCCTGAAGAAAAAGTATTCGCTTCTATTCAGTTCCTGTTACATGAAGGGGTTTATTATTTTCTCGAAAATAACTGTCACCCTTCTATTTCAGTGCCGTGGCGCGGGGTTACCCCATTGCTGGATTTGATTGCTACCCCAGAGGGGTTCACATCAGATACGACAACATTAGATCCTTTTGTCCTGTCAGTTAAGCGGGCGGTAGACTATAAGTTACCTATAGAAGGGTTTGATGTAGTTATGAGTAACGGGGATATAGACGTTATCTCTCAACTCTTAACAAAGCCCTTAGAAGGCACTGCTTATAAGATGGCAAACAACCCTGAGTCCATTAGCTCAGGAATCGCCCTCTATCTTTATAATGGAGCAGTTGTCCCCGAGGGGATTTCAAACTTAGAAGATAAGGTGTAAACATGAAGGCACTGGTTATTTCTCATTTGTGTTCCGGTCTGGCGGTAATTGAGTCGCTTCTTCGCAGTAAAGAGATAACCAGTGTCTCATATTATGACAATGGGGATTATTATAAAGGCCTTAACCCTAAGGTTAAATTCCTAGGTAGGTTTAACCCTATCTCATTTAAGCACCCTGACATGTATCAGGTGGTAATTGATACCACATCTATAAAAAACAACCGGAAGATACAACGGTTCTTCCCTTCCGCAGAAATCAAAGTGGGGCACCTGTTTGATCAACGGTGGTGTTACACGGAGTATGACAAATATAAGTTTAAGCAATACTGTAAGAACAGAGGTGTCTTAGTCCCCAAAGATTACCTTATGGGTGGCATCTATGAAGCAGAGGCTTTCTTATCTGCTAACCCTGAGACAAAATACGCAGTTAAGCAAGTGTTTAGTAATACTGCATCATATCCTGTTCTGGCTCAGGGTAAGACATTATTACCTAAGGTAGATACCAAGGTATTTGTCGAGTCATTCCATGATTTTGATCACTACGTCCATGTGGCCTATCTGCTGAAGGGCGGTAAGTACTATTTCATGTCTATCCAACATCTGGATAAGTTCACTGATCGTTATGTGAAGGGGTTCAGCCAATCTTATGAAATTAGGGTAGCCCCTATGCAGGTAGCAGATGCCTGTAAGCGTATTCTGACTCCCTTGGCTCAGGACTTCAGAAATTCCCCTGACAAATTAGGCACCCTCCAGTTCGGTTATGAAAATGGTCGTTATTATTTATTAGAGAACCAGGCTCGATTGAATTGCATGGGAGTCCTGTCTGTACCAGATATGGTGTCTTTTCTGAGAGACCCTACTGTTTATAAACCGTCAGACACGAAAGCCTTGTATTCCACAAAGAGTTACTATCTGACTCCCGTGGAAACCTTAGACCTGTCTAAGTTCCCACGTAGTTCCTATTTTATAGCGTCCCACGAACCCCAGATTCTCGATTCAGGTGCTACTGGTGTGTTCCGGTCGAAGGCTCCACGATTCCTTGTCATGTTCCGAGACGCTTCGCTTAAGGCGGCAATGGACGCACACATCCTATCTCAATCTGTTATTCAAGATTGATGCCGATGTAGGTTTTCATGGACAGAATTATATGGGAGTAATTCTGTCCATTTGTACCTCCCCTGTTTTCACAGAGGGCACCTGCATGGCAATCACAAAAGAAGAACTTTCCAAATTAACACCAGAACAGTATGAGTTCCAAAAGAAGGTACTGTTCGCCAATGCCTCACGACTTGAAGTACGTATGGTTCAACTTGGAGCGCAGTATGGTCTGGGTGTCTGGCTTAACAAAACACAACAACGTCAATTCTACAATCTAAATAAGAAGGTGAGGGAGTCACAAGCACATCTGGCTTCTCTAGGGTTATTAGATGAGTGGAAATCGAAAGGGGTCGACAAGTGGCTGGCTTAAACCTGCTTTACAACACAGAGGACATCATTGAGGTGAACCAAGGTTCATCATGGGTAGCTACATTCTCTATCTTCGATGACCTCGAGTTCCGCCAAGTGGTGACTGATAAACTGGAGTCCTTGGTTGACTTATCAGATAAGATCAAGTACCCCTTGATCCACCTAGTCAACAATACGGATTTATCTCGGTCTGATTTACAGATCTGTGCCAGTAATTTACTGTCCTTTGCTGGTGTGGACGATGCTGTAATCACTGGGGTAAGTCAGGTGATAATGACCCATGCCAGAACCGTATCTTTGGCTGGCAAGCAGATTTCATTCTATGTAAAGATCTATAAAGGCTCACGTGAGTTTAAGTTCCAAGCTCAGGCTGTCCTCATAGATGAGGACAACGGGTTGGTGAAATTCAATATCCCACCTGAGGTTACACAATCCATGGTGAAAACCAGAAGGCGTGATGAAATCATCGACGGTATTTATACTGTTGAGATACTGGATACTTATACAAATGAAATCCACCGTATCGCTCAGGGTCGGGTGCTGGTGAACAGAGGGGCTAAGTAATGAGGGCTTCCTTAAAGATCCAGAATCCTTACGCCTCTATGCGAGTGAACCGGTCTTTAAGTAAAGTTGATGTGCACGATCCTTACTTCACTCCTACTGGTGTGAAGCCTGTCCGAGAAGTAATCCTTGACGACAGCATAAAGGACTCCATTAACTTTACGGCCTTGGTCGAAAGGGAAGTAGCTCAGATAGTGAATGGCATGGATATCGATCCTGTGAAGAGTAAGACAGATATTAACCTGCCTGTCTACTGGGACGAGATTCGTAAAATCAATTATGTTTTATTGTCCTATAACCCTAGAGGGGATTTGATCTCCTTAGTATGTAAGACCCCCGCAGGTGAGGTGTCTGAGGATTTGCTGGTTGACGGCAAATTCAACATAGCGGGTAACAGAGTAGACTTCTTAGAAGATTATTCTGTGACGGGGTATACAGTTGAAGCCAAGTACATTATCTAAGGGAGCATAACATGCAAACTCCGGCCACTAAGGTACCTATCTATATAGGTGCAGTCCAAGGTAAGGGACCTATCTCCACGGTTATAAAATGGTTCCAGTGGGGCGACCCTAATACACACGTATTTTATCTGCGGCCTCTGGCTAACGGTAAGTACTTAGTTACTGAAGCTTGGCATCTACCTTTACTAAGGGGTGGGGCAGTACGATCTTACGAAGTGGACACACCTTATTTCCTTAAGGACGAGGCCATAGAGTACCATAAGGTTATGGTGACCCCTCGCCAGAAGCGGAGGTTTGATGGATTCCTTGATCACATTGTAGAAAAGAAATCTAAGTACGATTATTTCGGTATCTTAGGGTTTGTGACTCGTGATCCAAGGACTAATTCACTCCGGCGCTGGTTCTGCTCTGAGATTTTAGTGGCTGGTCTGGCTAAGGTCGGAGTTTATCTTTTTAACAATACCTTACCACAGTCAGTTTCTCCAGCAATGACGTTACGTTCACCTTTGTTGAAGAGCCATAAATTCTTAGTTTAAGTTGGATAAGTATGATCGTTAAGAATAAGGGTTATGCGGCCTATCTAGTAGGCGTCAAAGGCAAGGGGTATAGAATAGACGAGAACATGGATCTTGTATTCGATATGGAGCTCTCAGAACATGACGATCTCTTTAAGGAGTATAAGGGTTCGGTTCACCGCAAGATCCATAAGCTTACAATGAAATTTCACAGCTTAGGCAAAGGACGACAAGTCTAAGCTGTATTCAAGTTTTCTTATCCTATTACCTCTACAGACCTGCATTGTCTCGAAACTGCTATTACAGCTTATTAGCTCCTATTAATTGATCAATTTTAGGAGATCACATCATGGCCGGAACCGGTAATAACATTCGCCGTTATGGTACCCGTGCAGTTCCAAAACTGTTGGAGAAGGTTAACATCATCGACATCGTTGATAACCTGACCACTGGTGGTACTGGCGTTCCCCTGTCTGCCGAGCAGGGTAAAATCCTTAAGAACACCCTGAACTCAGAAGTTGCAGCTCGTCAACAAGCCATCATTGACTTGAAGGGCGGTGCGTCTACTTCAGCAAACACCTTAGGTAAATTGGAGCTGTTGATCCAAGCAGAAGCGCAGTTGCGTGAAGCTGGTGATACTGCATCTGCGGGTGAACTGGATTCTCAGTTGGCCGCGATCCGCTCTGAATTCCAAGCGGGTGATGCGACGCTTCAGTCTAACCTGAACAACGTCAAGAATCAGTTGCAAACAGCAATCGACAGTGAAACTGCCCGAGCTTCAGCTGCTGAGCAAACCTTGGCTGATGACCTTGAGCAAGAAGTAACTGACCGCCAGTCAGCAGTTGCCAACGAAGCTACGGCTCGTACCAACGCTATTGCTGCTGAGAAGACCCGTGCTGAAACAGCTGAAGCTACCCTCCAGTCTAACATCACGACTGAGAAGAACCGTGCTATCCAAGCTGAAGCGGATCTGACTACTGCTATCTCTGCCGAGCAGTCACGTGCCGAAGGCGTAGAAGCGGTATTGCAGAACAACATCAACGTAGAGAAGGCTGCTCGTCAAGACCAGGATATCGCGTTGAGCAACCGCTTAGCTGCAATTGAATCTGGTCTGGTGGCTGGTATCCGCTGGAAGGCCGTACTACCAGATATGGCTGCACTGGATGCGTTAGACGAGCTGAGCCAAGTACCAGGCTGGGGTTTCTATGTGGGCGTTGAGAAAGACGTGTACGTAGTTATTGATGGCACCGGTGGTGACTACAAACCTGCGACGTGGAACAACAAGTCATTCTTGAAGTTCGCTGACTTCGCAGAAGTTACTGGTATGGTTAACGCTGAGAAGACTCGCGCTCTGGCGGCTGAGGCTGAATTGGCAGGTAGCATCTCGGCTGAGCAAACACGTGCACAGAACGCTGAGTCAACCTTGACTACCAACCTTAACAACGAGAAGGCTCGAGCTATCGCAGCCGAAGCTCAGTTGCAAACTAACCTGAACACTGAGATCGCACGTGCAACCGCTGACGTTGACTCAGAAGAGACTCGCGCTAAGGGTGAAGAAGCTCGTATCGAGGGTCTGGTGATTCAGGAAGTAACTGACCGTCAAACTGCAGTGGTTTCTGAGCGTACTCGTGCGCAGTCAGAAGAAGCCCGTATCGGAGGTCTGATCTCTGATGAAGTACAGAACCGTATCGCTGATGTAGATGAGGAGCAAGCCCGTGCCTCTGCCGCTGAGACCGTACTGAACAACGCTATCGTCAACGAAATTGCCAACCGTCAGACGGCGGTATCGAACGAGGCTAACACACGTGCACAAGCTGATGCTGCCTTAGCTGGTCGACTGGACACAATTGAGTCAGATGAGTCTACCGTAGGCTCTATCGAATGGGCTTATGCTCAGGCTCGTTTGTATGTAGCTGAGAACGTATTGCGTCCGAAGGTTGAGGGTAAGGGTGGTACGCTGCTGGTGGTCGGTGATACAATCACTGTAGCCAACGCTATCGCTGACGGCATCAACGGCATCGTGTATGGCGAGGTAATCGTGTACGCGGGTGACAACGATGGTGAAGCCCTGTCAGTTAACGTGGCCTCTGTTACCGGTTCACTAATTACTCTGGCCGTTGACGTGGCGAATGAGTTTAACGGTAAGAAATGTAAGGTGTCTTACTTCTATCGTGACTCTGAGCAGACTGGTAGTGGTCAGGGTGGCGCGGGTACAGGTAAAGCTGGCGTATAACCTTAACTAAGGCGGGGTCACCCCGCCTTTCTTCCACTTTCAGTTGAGAGGATCAGAATTATGGATTATGTAATCCAAACCTCCACGGGGACTATCACCGTGGTTCACGATTCACGCCTAGCCTATAAAGGCTTAGTGTTAGTGGGTCAGGAAGAAGAGTTCTGGAACGAACCTATTCAGGGTAACTTCGTATATTTACGGGATATGCTGGATGAGAAAATCGACCGTTCATTCGACCATGACCTTGTTCCGAAGACCCACGGCATTCGTAGCTTAGGTACTCTTACCTACGCATTTAAAGATGCCCATTTAGTGGGTGGCCTGTATCTGCTGGGTACTAAGGTGCTGTCTGCTGCCGCTAACCAGGTGACCCTGAGCGGTAAGGACGGACAATTGGTTCGTATCCAGTCTGTGGGTACGGCTAACGTAGAAATCGGCTCTACTTCCACCACAGGTAAAGTAGTTCTGATTAGCGATCTGGTGTTGAAGCAAAATAAAACTATCTCCAATGAGGATAACTCGGCGGTTAAGGTAGCAAACGGCTTAGAAGTAGTGGGTGCCATCCAGTGTACTACAGTTAACAACGTAGACGTTACAAAGCTGGCTCTGAAAACAGAGATTCCAGATATCTCCGGTAAAGCAGATAAAACTGCTATCCCTACCAAGGTGTCTCAGCTTACTAACGATCTAGGTTACTTAACAGCACACCAATCCTTGGCCGCATACGAAACTATTGTTAACGTAGACTCCAAGGTAGCAACAGCAGTGTCAACTCTGAAGGGTAGTGTTCCGTCTACCCATGACACGTTGAACAAACTGAAGTTGGCGTACGAAGCCTCAATTGCTTCTACAAACAGCACTGTGGCCACCAATAAGACTGATGCAACGACCCGTGACAATGCATTGCAAGCGTCTATCGATTCTGAGAAGACTCGAGCTCAAGGCGCAGAGACTGCCCTGTCCAATTCACTGAACGAAGAGATTACTCGTGCTAAGCAGGCTGAATCGGTTAACGCCTCCAATATCTCATTGGAAGTTACTCGAGCTCAGGGGGTCGAAGCTAATTTAGGTAATTTGCTAAGTAATGAAGTAGATCGCGCAGAGGCTGCTGAAGCCACAATCAGCGCCTCTGTCCTCACTGAGAAGAACCGTGCGTTAGCAGCTGAGTCTGCTCTGGCCGCTTCTATTCAGACTGAGAAAGATCGCGCATTGGGTGCCGAGTACGATCTTCGTACAGAGGTAGACTCTATCCGTACCCTGTTACAAAGTGATGATCTCACTTTAGATAGCGTACAGGAGCTGGTTAATGCTATTAAAGCCAACCGTGCAGATTTAGCCTTGATTGACTTATCAACCAAGGTGACACGTGGTGAGTGTACAACAGCAAAAATCGGCGGTGACGGTATCATCATCAGTTAAAATATGTTTCCGTGGCATGGTTTAAGCCCACTCTCGTAGTGGGCTTTTTATTGGGAGTTACAATTATGGCAGGACAAGTTATCACTCGTGCCTCGACAGACCCTACCTTAGAGGGTCAAGATGAGAATACTAATGGTTCGGTCTACCACCTAAGTACGGCTCTGGGTGTATTAGAGGTGCCTTATAAGACAATAATCACCTATAAAGGGTTGGATATTGTAGGCCATGAGACTGCATCATGGAACCTCCCGATACAAAAGAACTTCGTTATCCTAGCAGACCAACTAAGTGAAATGGCCAACCGTATTGTGGTCTTAGAAGAGACGCTGGCAATGTTCACTGATGGTGGCGCTCCGGTGATCTCTGCACCAGGTATACCTATCCAATTGACAGGATACATGGATTACACCCAAGACGTAACAGTTACTGGTACTTCCGAGTCCAATACAGAAGTTCTCCTGTACGAGTCCGGTGTATTTGTATCAAGCACATTAACCAATACGGATGGTACTTGGGCGGCTAAGTTTACGGCCAGCTCCATGAGAGCAGACGTGACATATAAAGCAAGACGGGCGGGTAAACTATCAGACGCCTCCCCCGTGTACACTATCCTGCATCCGCAGCTGCAATTGAGTACACCTATGATGCCAGAGTTCAAGGTTCCTGATTCAAGGCCTCGCACTCTCAGTCTGACACTGACCAGAACTTATGCCCATAACTCTATTGCAGAATCAGCCTTGGGTGTATTATTCAGAAATGAAATGGGTGAACCTATCGGTTCCTACGTAGCAGCGTCTGACCTCTGGTGGCTGGGTAATCCACATACCATTACAATGCCGTTAGGTACAGCAAGAATCGAATTCTCTTATCAGCCTTGAGCGACACCTACGGACCTCTTACTGCTGGGGCTTACTATATCATCAAGAAGAACTCGGCGGGGTCTTACTCTGTGTATAACTCTCAAGGCCAGATTATGGTCAATGGTGTATTAAATTACGCTATCTATGTGACAGATGTTAAGCTGAATCCAGAAGAGCGCGATTTCTTTACATATACTCCTTCGACTAAGACCTTTAGTTTACCTCGATTAACTACTAAATCATTAGGAGGAGAGTTCCGAGTATATCGTCTGGTCTACTCGTAGCAATGTATCCGTGTATGGTCTCCATAGGGCGTGCATAGCGCCCTTTTCTATTTGGGGCTTCGCGTCTGCCTCGGTTCTATTTTACTGTGTCCCACATGCTCTCCTAGGCCGTTTGGGTAGGTTTTAATTTCCATAGACACATTCAAAACTGGAGATAAAACCATGCTTTCACTATTAGGTGCATTGATGGGCTTCCTTACCTCGGCTCTGCCCGAGTTATTGGAGCTGTTACAAGACAGACGTGACAAGAAACACGAATTAGAGATGCTCACCAAGCAGGCTGAGATTGCCCGTGAGCGTGATGTCGAGCTGGCACGAATTGAAGCTCAGTCTATCCGATTCCAGAGTGATGCCGAGTACGACATTAAATTAGCCAGTGCACTGAACGCTCAATCAAAAATCCTTAACGAGCGGGATAAGCCGACGGGCGATAAGTTCCTTGACAGGCTACGCGGTGCGGTTCGTCCGGTTATCACTTACTGGTGGATGTTACTTTACTCTGGGGTTAAGGTAGCCATCCTTATTCATGTATTCACCACACCTGATATTGAGTTCATGAAAGCAATGTCCTTGGTCTGGAGTGAAGAAGACGCAGCGGTTTTTGCCTCTATCATTGCATTCTGGTTCGGTCAAAAGATGATGCAGAAGCGCTACGAGCGGTCAGGCGTTATTACAAAGTAAGGGGATCCCCATGCTTCTATTAATCAACGAAGTAGGGGAACTCATCATTAAACGTGCGGAGTCATGTATTTTGACTCCGTACCTCTGCCCTGCTGGGATCCCTACCTATGGGTGGGGATCCATCTACCGTTTAGACGGTACACGGGTGGAAATGACTGATGCCCCTATCACACAAGAAGTGGCTGATATACTGTTTATCAGACATGTTAATGATTGTGTAAGACGTGTTCAGGCCTTATGTAAGGTTCCATTGAACATAAACCAGCTCAGTGCATTAGTTAGTTTTGTGTACAACGTAGGTATAGGTAATTTCCAGTCCTCTGCCTTACGCGCCAAATTGAATCGGGGCGACTATGCAGGCGCGGCCAGTGAGTTCTGGAAATGGAGACGATCCAATGGCGTTATTTTGAGGGGTTTAGTCCTCAGACGGCAGCTAGAGGAGAATCTATTTAATACACCTGTTTAAGAGTGGATGATAAGATGCCCCCGAGCAATAATCAAAATGCACAAGTAAAGGAGCTGCTGGACGCCCTGCGCCAAGAGTTCTATGATCAACAAACTACTCCTATACAGGATAAAAAGCTTACTGTCCCTGTGGCATTGGCAACTGTGATCATCTTCGCCCTTGTAGCATCTACTTGGAAGGTGTCATCGTTCTATGAGAAAGAGATCAACACTCCTATCCAAACAGGGATTAGAGAGCGGACTCAACTAAAAAGCGAGTTAGCTGATTTGAAAACTGATCTTAATAAGGTCAGAGCAATTGCGACTGATGCTAAGTCACAGTCAGATCAGAATAAGCGGGATATTGATTACATCTGGGATCAACGTAGTAAAACAGATCGTAAAGATCCCCCAACGAGAAGGTAACAGGTTATGAGCAAGGGTGTTAATGCCGCCATCAATCCTGAGTTCAGAGAATCCCTGCGTGAAAGCAAGGTATCTGTCCATCAGAAACTTAACGAGTGGTTTACGATCAAGAAGATCGAGAAGAACAATGGTGAGTCATTCTTCTTCGCTGAGCGGGCTGGGGTTGATTCGGTGGCCTTTATCTTATTCGACGCATCACGTCCTGATGGTAAGAATTTTGGAATTATAGAGCAGTACAGGGGTAACTACGGGCAATTCCATAAAGGCTGCTACACTGGTTCACTAGACAAACCTGAGCTGTCTATCGAAGAGATCGTAGTCGAAGAGGTGCTAGAAGAAGCGGGGTTCGAAGTTACCCTTGACAGAGTAGCTTACATCAGCAAAGAGTTCTGCGGCTCTGGTACAAATGAGTGTGTCCATCTATTTATGGTAGATGTGACTGGTATCCCTCAGGGAGAGACTCAACCAGAGTCTATTTTCGAAGAAAATACAGAAAATCTTTGGGTAGACCATAACGGTTTATTGGCCTGTCACGACTGGAAGGCTAAGCTGATCCCATATCTTCTTAACGTCAAATAGTCTTATTGACACTAGACTTATATTCTGGTATCTTCAAGAAAATCAGGTAAAAAGCACATTTTAATTAATGTGCTTTTTTTTCGCCATTTGTATTGGGATTCTCCGTACCCGCCGTATGTATGAATTATAATTCAATTAAACGTTGGGGAACGAAACATGGAATTATTCAAAGATTTAGATCGCACTTACGCTAAGCGCGAGACTGCTATCAAGAAAGCACAAGAGAAGCATCCCAAGCTATTACAAGAGCTGAACTGGGTCGTGGCCTGTAACGAGCAAGGTCGGTTTTTCATAGTATTCATTGGTGCCGAAGCTCTTCATCGCCAGACCTTCCACCTTGGCTATGCAACAGCAGCGTAATAGGGGGCTATATGCTTACTTGTGTAGATAAAACGTCATCCACCTCCTTCGGCACCAATCGTATGCGCAAGTATACTGATGGGCGCAATCTCTCTCACGTAGCATTCAAAGTCTATGATAAGGATTTTGAATGCTGGGTTGATGTACTTATCCCGTGGGATAAAGTCTTCACATACATCCGTATGGGTCACCTTCACTCTATCTCGGCTCTGATCTGGAAGAATGGTATGGCACCTACCAAGGCTAAGTGTGAAGTATCCCACCCTTCTGGTAAGCTACGGATATTAGAGGCGTCAACTTCTAATTTAGTATTGGAAGAACTCGACTGGGTTCCTACTGTACTGGAAGTGGACAAAGAGTCGGCCAAGGTAATACCATTACATGTCACGCATTCCTAGAATAGAAGTCGCCCGTACTCACCTTATCAATGGTGACCCTAAGAAGGCACTTGAGATAGCAAGCTCATTCCCTTCTGGCCTCACAAAAGAGGAGAAGGGGATTTTGAAGCTGGGATACGAGGCGTATGTCCACCCTGCTTTCTATAAGTCACTGGGGCGTGACATCGAGAAGTGTAAAGAAGAGGCGATAGCCTTGTTCCGGTCTAAGTGGATGAAGGAGAAGAAAAGTGACAGCTAGCCTTGCCCACGCAGAAGACAGTTTCCAGCCTGATTTATTTCAGAATGAACCTACCATGGTCTACGTTGGTCAGATCTTCACCCTTTACCGTAAAGGTGATTCAGAACATTATGACATTATAGCCGAAGTGACAAATATTGATGATATTGAGAATATTCAGTTCTTCGTCTATAACGGAGCGTGGTTTGGTAAACTACATCTTACTTCTAAGCATATCACAAGCGGTCTCAACTTAGTACCTTATGACAGATTGGTCTGGGGAATAACAGTAAGGAAGATTTAGAAGCTCACCGTGCTAACAAAGAGGAGCAAGAAGATGACTGGTGCTACTGATAACAACCTCCTGCCCCGTGCTGAATGGCAAACACAATCGCGAGGCACGAATGACCAAGAGTATCAAATCTATGTGGCTAATGCAGAGTCATTGGGCTGGCCAGTAAAGTCTTATGAAGAGTGGCTATCATCATGAGTGTTGATCGTCAAATTGATATAGAGGAGCTTAAGCTTCTCATTAATGCGGAAACTATTATTGAATCACCAGATGGGGATTTGTATGCGATAGTGCCGCTGATGTTCCACGTAGCAGTAATGATCAATCCTGTGTTCCCCTCCGGTTACGAGGATCGCTATTGCTATGCAAATCAGGACATCGCATCCTTGGCCATTAAAGAGTCGTTAGAAAGCGGCCAACCTTTACGTTACTGGCAGAAGCACCACACGGCCAATATCTCAGTTCAGGGCGGTAAGCTGTACAAGGGTGGCGAAATGGCATGTGAAGAGACTTGCCTCGGTGATGCTGGCTGGGACGAAAGAGAAATTCAGAAGAAGTACCCGTACAAATCATTTTTGACTAGTACTTCTTCTAATACAGTATCCTAGAAATTAGGATGTTCATAAAAGGTGGATTGTCCACCGTAACTAACCAAAAAGGGTAAACCCATGAATAAAACAGAACTGGTATCAGCAATTGGCAAGGAGTCCGGTCTGGGCTATGATGCTTCTCTGAAAGTATTGGACGCATTGACCAAAGTAGTGACCGAGCAGGTCGCAGCCAAAGAGCAGGTACAAATCCCAGGTTTCGGTAAGTTCCACCACACCACAACTGCTGCCCGTACTGGCCGTAATCCAGGTACTGGCGAAACTATCAACATTCCGGCGAAGACCAAGCCTAAGTTCACTCCGGCTGACAACTTCAACACCGCAGTGCTGAAAGCGAACAAGTAATTCGTTCTGGTGCTAGCCCCGATAGTGTGACCCATTATCGGGGCTTTCTATTTCTGAGGACAACTATGGAAAATGCAGTAACTTCTTTCCGGCTACCGGAGTGCTTCACTGATAATGTTCTGGCTGCGGCCAAGGGTGAGGCGTCTAAGTACACAACCCTTGACAGAGGGTCAGAAGGTGTACGCTATCACTTCGACATATGGAATCTAAAGCCAGAATCTCAGTTGTTCCAAGATATTAATAAAACCCTAGGGGATCTCCTTGAGGCAGAATTCGAAGTGATCAGATTACATAAGTGTACCCCAGATCATTCAATCTCAAGGCATATAGATAATGCTTATCCCAATAATGATACCGTTATCGTCCGATTAGACGATGAGATGGATCCTCGGCTCTGGGTTAATGATTCCCCCATACATGAAGAAAAAGGGTTAGGCTACCGTCTACCAGAGGGGACGCCACACGAGGTGATAGGCGGCTTTAGCGTCCGTTATACATTGGTGGGGTGGTGTCGTCCCCGTGACGGAATAGTCGCTGGTATGGTGTCGCACACTGTTTCTTAGCTTGTATTAGGGTTTCACGCCACGTTTGCATCTAACACAAGAGTGGCGTGGCATGAAAACAAGGGTATTTACCTCCAACTGTCTAGTAGTAGCATTATATCTCCGGCTCCGGTTCCCTCAGTCAGAATTCTACTCCATCTGGAAAGGCCGACGAGGCTTCTGGCCTCACTTTTATGTCGAGCACAAAACAACAAGGTATTCCTTCCGGTCAGTGAAGGATGAAACCACCCTTGGTCAGCTATGGTACGAAGGTCATATAAAGATTACTACTATTCAGAAGTAATCACCCTTGCTTATATAGTACTGACCCTGTTAGATTTGGATCGACTATGTTATTGACTTTCGGAAAACACAGAGGGAAGGATACAGAAGATGTACCTTCCACTTACCTTAACTGGTTAGTAGAGAATCACGATGATGACGATGTGGTTCAAGCGGCAGAAGACGAACTCCGCTACCGTACAGACCACAGCTGCCACAAGGAATAACCTATGCTGGATATGAAAAAACCATTCCCATTGGATTTCATCCCGAAAATCCAAGACCACCCTGATGACTATCGCATGCTTATGCGTATCCCATATACAACAATGAACTTCGGTCTGTCTCTGCCCGTGGTGCTGTCAAATGAGGCACCAGTAGAGAAGATGGTGATCGTTGATACAGAAACAACTGGGTTCGAGCACGATTCTGATAAGGTCATCGAGCTGGGTTTAGTAGAAGTGTCACTGTCGTCTACCGGATCCATTGTAAGCATTAACCGTTATTACGGTGGCTTCCAAGACCCAGGTGTACCATTGAAACAAGAGATAAAAGAAGTCACTGGCATAGATGATTCTATGCTGAAAGGCCAATCTTTCGACATAGATGAGATCAACAGTTTCTTTACTGAAGACCCGCGTGTCGTATCACACAATGCCAAGTTCGACCGTGCATTCTTTGATAGCACTTTCCCCCATTTATCCAACCTCCGCTGGGGCTGCTCTATCAAAGGTATCGACTGGCAGCAACATGGAGTGAGCACCCGAGCCTTGACTGGTATAGCAAACCACTTCGGTTATTTCTATGATGCCCACAGAGCAATAGTAGACTGCCTTGCCTTGGTCTGGTTACTGCACAAGGTTCCTAACGTTATGCAGAATCTGATTGCCTCTATGGAAGCCTTTACAATTAAGCTCTCGGCTGAAGGCTCACCATACAGCGCCAAGGACACACTTAAATCATGGGATTTCTCATGGGATGGGGTGGGGCGGGTCTGGGTGAAGGAAATCAAGCCAGATGAGTTGACAACTCATTTGTCGTTCCTCGATAATACCTATCCACTGGGTAGCCAAAAGGCTAAGTACCATAACGTGGATGCGCGGCTCCGGTTTAAACCTTAAACTATTTTCTCGACTACTATTGAGATTACTTTCCCCGCTGTGTATATACTTTATGTAAGTTAAACACAGTTGGGGAACAACAGTATGTCAAATGTAGAACGTAAAGAAGGCTTCACTCAAGTATGCGTCTGGGAAGGCACCCTTGTCGGCTCAGATAAAGTAGGGGAGTTCGAGGCCTTCATCAAATCTGAACTGGGCGCTCGTATCCAGTACCTCGAAGAAATCAAAACAAAGCCTGATGTAAACCAGCATGGCTTCCCCGTAGAAGGCACCGGTGGCCGCAATGATGTATTTTTCGCAGTACATTGCGAGGACATCAGCAAGTTTGCAGTCCCGCGACTGGCTTATGGTATCCGCTGGGTTGAGGATGCTCTGGCTCCAGCTAACAACGCATTAGACTCTAACGGAGTTCCTTATCTTTATCCATCACGTGTGCTAGATTACAAAACATGGTAGTGTTTTGATGGGGAGCTGAGGCTCCCTTTTTAAGAGTTTCACAAGGAAAACCAATGAAAGTATTTAGCGCATTATCGTTATCTGCTGGTTCGGTCTTACCAGGTCAGCATTTCATCATCGATTGGGACGGAACACAGACTATCGTATTTGTCAGAAAGATCTACGGCCAAGAAGCTGAGGTGGTTCGCATTTACCGTAAACAGGACAAAGTCACTGATAAAGATGTGCTGTTGGTTCCTCTGGCCGAAATCAAGAAGGATGGTATACCAGTCTCATGGAACCCTACTTCTAATAAGTTCGAGGCATCTTCTACAAAAGCAGCCTCTAAGTTTCTACTCTCATCCCTTGGGTTCCAAGTGGCCAACCATGAAGGCGGTGGATCTATCTCCTTGATGAAGGGTGACAGAACTTTATACGTATCCCAGCTCGGCAAGAATGAGGAGCAAAGCCTCCCCTTGGACGAGAACGAAGACAACTATGTAGTACCTAACGACTCCACCAAGAATGTGTTCTGGTCGGTCTTGGATGACAGTGGCCGTGAAATCAAAAGTGATTACTTCAGGGCATATGACTTCTCTACTTATGAGAAGGCCATCAGATCAGCCATGGCCAAATATCTCAAGTAATCAATTACTTCTAATATAAGGGGGCGAAAGCCTCCTTATTTATTTATAAATAATTCGAACTACTATTGGAACTACTTTACTCGTGTGTATGACTACTATATAAGTCGCAGTCAATAAAACGGGTGATGTGAAAATGACTAAATTATACACTAAGCAAGAAGCAGATCAGTATTTCCGTAAGGCCTATGGGGATAAGTATGTACCTAGGACTTATGCCAACGATGATAAAGTAAATCACCCAGAATTTAATTTCTATTGGGGAGATGATTATTCCGGCGAAGTTCTCCCTGCCTCCGAGCGGCCACCAGAGGGTCAGTAGATGCGTAAGAAATTCAAAATCTTCTACTGCAAGAATCACCCTGATCCTTCCTTGGCGGGAACACAGTATAAACCCAAGGGCAAGAATATGTTGGTTATGAACAACCAGGGTATCTTCTTCGAGTATTGCGGAGACACTTATTATCCAGGTATTTCTAAGCTTAGTGATAAGATAGGTAATTATGATGTGGTCTGGTCTGATGACACAGATTAGTAATAGTGTCCATCTGGGGCGTGGTCATAATGGGCATTTATGAGTAATTCATAAATGCCTTTTATTTGTCCATTTGAAGTCCAATTTGCTTTTATTTTCAATTCTGCTTACATAGGGAGTGTTAGATTGGCACATTTGGAATAATTGGATGAAAGGTCAACGAGTTGGCTATAAAAGAGTCAGCACAATAGTTCAGAATACGGAGCGGCAACTCTCCGGCGTAGAAGTAGATCGTCTGTTCGAGGATAAGGTGTCTGGCAAAGATACCAATCGGCCTCAACTTCAAGAACTCATAAAGTATGTCCGTGAAGGAGATACTGTCATCATACACTCCATGGATCGTCTGGCTCGTAATCTCATCGACCTCAGGAAATTGATAAATGATTTCACTGGTCGGGGCGTGGCTGTTCAGTTCATAAAGGAGGGTCTTACTTTCACAGGCCAAGATTCCCCCATGAATGTCCTGCTGCTAAATATGCTAGGGGCGGTAGCAGAATTCGAACGGGCTTTCATACTCGAACGACAAGCAGAGGGTATTGCTCTGGCAAAGGAGCGCGGTGCGTACAAGGGCAGAAAGCAATCCTTGTCTGACGAGCAGATAGCACTCGCACTGGCCGAAGTTAATCAAGGAATCCCGAAAACAAAGGTAGCAGCGAAGTTCGGCATTAGCCGTCAAACCTTGTATGATTACATCGCAGAATTTGGCTCAGACGCGTCGGAGACTGCGTAGAAACTTTTTCGGTGGGGCTGTGGTCGTGTTCGTGCGCACAGCTTCGCATATTTAAACGTAGGTGAAATGAGGTGACCATGTCAAAACAGCAATTAGAAATCCAGGCAAGACTTTTAGGTGAGGCTACTACATTAGGCCTTATGACAGCAGCAAATGATTCACGGCGCTCCCGAGGTGAGTCTCCAGCGTATGATGAGGACGAGTTCGCTGATCTGGCCGACCGTGTAGAACAGATTCACACTGAAATCTCCGAACTTCCTTAGGGTATTGATAAATGAGGGAACTGCCTCTATCATAGAAGTAGTTCCCACCCCAAAGGAGTGTCCAATGGAAATCGTAAGTTTAACCCTGTCACAAAAAGAGGATAAATCTGCAGAATTGCAGGTGGTCACCCACTCTGTGACAGAAGGCGAGTTTCTCGACTTCGCATATAAGAAGTTGGTCTGTGACACAATCCAGTCCATCTACTGTACCTTCAACGGAAAGAAGGTAGCAATCTATTTCGACGAAGAAGGTCTGTATCGTGACCACAATTACGGGTTCCACCTGATTGAAGAAACAGGCAAGGAGTGGCAGCTCCTTGGGGGCTTAGTCATCACCGGAATGCCGGACTCAGAAGGTGACCTCATGTCATCACCTCTCACAGAAGATGAGATTCGTGACCTGCTCCGGCCTCTACCATTTCCATGGCCAGGCATCACTCCCTTGCGAGTAGAAAAGCGGGAACCAGAAACCCTGCATTAATTTCAAACTATTTTTCAAACTACTATTGTGATTACTTTTCCCCTCCGTATGTACCTTATGTAAGCAAATTAAACGTTGGGGAACTTAATCATGCAAAAGTTAACATTCAAAGCTGAGAACTGGGTTCGGGATGAAGTTGAAGTAACAGTCAACGATGATGGTACATTCATCATCCAAGGTGACAAGTTCTGGCTGGGTGAGCCACGAGTGTCTAAGTCAGAAGAGGCGGACATGGAGTGGGAATCTATCGACGTCTACAGCGAAGCCCACAGCAGCACCGTCATTTGGACTGTAACCCGTGACCTGCGTCCTGACCGCTGGAGCGACAGCCTGTACCACATCATCGAAGGTGACTCTGAGCGTACTGGTAAAACAGCCATCGAGGCAGTAGCCAAGATGGTAGCGTGGACAATGTAGGGGGCATTATGTTAGATAAAACAGAATTTGCCTCTGGCGCTGAGGCTGTAGGGTACTACTTCCAGCGTGGCTTCAAGGATGCCCCAAGAGAAGATGGGTGCAGAGTGATGGTAAATCAGGAAGGTAAACGGATACGAATCGTACACAAGGGGTTCCTGACGTGGAAGGTCGAACAAGCCTAATCTATCATAAGTAGGTGTTGCCTCGTACAAGTTGTTCGAGGCTTTCTTTATTTAATTGGCGGTAACAATGGCTAAGTTAGATTTTTTCAGCACGATCGCAGCGGCAATCACGGCGGCACCTATAAAAACCCTTAAGGACGAATTCCAACATATCGTACGTGTCCTGAACTCCAATGACATCGATTTCTCAGTAATCGGAGCAATCGCCCTTGGCCAGTACGCAACCCAACGTATGACTAAGGACATTGATATCCTCCTGCTCGACGATGCTTATTCGGATGCCATGGAAGCCTTAGAAGATGCTGGCTATGATGTTCGGGTCGAAATGGAAGGGTCACAATTCTCCATCCGTAGTAAGCAGAAGGGTTCCTTCAGCTATGACTTCCTGTTTGCCACAGGGGTTGATCCAGAGCATGGTGCCATCCTCCAGCCACGTATGGCTACTGTGTTAGGAGTACCAAAGGTTCCAGTCCCCTCCCCTGAGTATCTGGCATGGCTACTTCTGCAAAGTATCGAGTACCAGACAGGTAAGAAGCGTGACCTCCATATCCACGACTTCAAGGATTTGCTGGGGTCGGGTAAGCTGAACAAGGTCAAGCTAATGACCATGTTACAGGAAAACAGTAGCGCCAAGGGACTGATCAAAATCTACCAGTCCTTGTCCAACAATGAGAAGCTGGCTCAAAGCAGAAAAGGCCTATCGTGGGGTCAACTGCAAGCAGCTAAGAAGGCCAGTAAAAAATAGTTTAACTATTTTTCAAACTACTATTGGAATTCCCCGACTAGACCGTATGTATCCCATGTAAGCTAATCAAACATGGGATACATCGCAATGAAAACTTTTAAAATCGTAGCCAAGACAATCGACACCCTGCAAGCATTACAAAGCGTTCTGGTCGCGCATGGCTACCTGTTTGAGATCAATCCCCACGAAATTCACCTGATCAAACCAGAAATGTCTCTGGTGTTCGGTACCACATCCTACCAGTCAGATAATGGTCTGGCTCGTTATTTAGAAGTCTTATCTAAGCATGGCAACTTCGGAGACATGGAGATCTTCCGGTCAAGCAAAGATGGTCTGTTCATGGATCCCCTGTACGGCCATATGGTAGGCAATGAGTACACTGATAAGGAGCTGGCCGTTCTGCGCGAGTTCTACAAGGAGTCTGTAAGCAACTGCGGCCAGTGCACCTCTGAGGATAACATGTCCTACTGCAATGCCAAAGACCTTAGCACTGCTCTGAACATGGATCTGCAAGTAATTGGCGGCATCATGTCGAGTCTGCAGGCCAAAGGTGCTATCTCTGATACAGGAGAAAGCGCCCGTGGTGCCAAGATCAATGACTTCACCTTGGTTGACTGGATGTTGATGGGTTCGCTGGCCGATAAAGAGCAAGCTGCATCCTTTGCCCAGCAACAGGCGGCTCAGAAGGAAGAGGTCAAAGAAGAACCTAAGCCTACCGGCCTGACCGAAGAACAGAAACTAGAAGTCCAGCAAATCATGTTCGGCTGCACCTATGCTCAAATCGAAGAAGAAGTTAAGTCACGCATTATTCCGTGTTACAATGACATGGCTGATGTGTACACCATTGAGGCACAAAACATTATTCAACGCGCCATGCTGCTGGTGGAAGGTCAACCAGAGTATGCGAAGGAGCGCTTTGCTGAAGCTAACCGTATGCTGAATCGCGCCCGTTACTGTATTTCACGTAACAAGGAAGTGTTCGGCAAACCATTTATCGGTATCAATTAACCTTCAGCCCACTGAGGACTAGTTCCCAGTGGGCATTTTCTCTTAGTTATTTAGGGCGACACATGGATAATATTTATCTAAAACCTACTACTATATTTAAGCCTTTCCAGAAGGTAGGTATAGTGGCCATGTTGAAGCGACCAAAGATGGTCTTAGGGGACGCCACCGGTCTGGGGAAGACAATCCAGATGTTCGGGGCGTTTAGCTATTACAAAACCAAGTATCAACGGGCTAAGATGTTAGTTCTGACTGACAAGTCCTTGATCCATCAGGTAGAGAACGAAGTTCACAAGTTCTTCCACGGGCTTCGCACCTGCAACATTTATGAACTGGAACGAGTTGACCGTTATAAGGTCTACGAAGAATGGCTCCTTGGCGATAAGGACATTCTAGTAGGCAACTATGGTTCATTCCGTGATGACGTATTGACTGCATCATCTATGCGAGTGTCCATGTCTGCCCCTGCCCGTAAGGAAGGATACAAGTCTCCGGCCAAGGGCTATAAAGGCCACTATGGACAACTGACGGTATCCCAGAAGGGCGCTCTGGTATATAAGACAGTCACCGATAACATCCAGAATGCGAACGGGTTAGGCCGACATAAGGATGCTATCTATGACCATTTTGAGATCGAGACATTGTCGGGTGAGAAGATCAAGGTCTATGCGTCCATCAAGCGTATGGAAGCAGGTAAGCGCCGATTCGTAGTTCAACTGCACCACGAACATGATGGTGGCAAGGGTTCAGACCGTACAACCTCATCCCCATTCATCGACTTCTTAGAAGAGGCGAACAAGGATGATAAGCTACCTCTGTTCTCGGCCTTCGATGAAGCGGCTATCATGAAAGAGACGGATTCTCGTACCTATAAAATGGGGGAATACATCTCCAAGCATTCTACCCGAGCTATAGCTGTTACTGCTACTGTAACCAAGGGTGAACTGTGGGAGGCCTATAACGTATTCCAGTGCATCGGTATCACCTTAATGCCGAAGGAGAAGTTCAAGGATAAATTTTACATCTATGAACCGAACTACATGCGTAAGCCCCGAGTCATTAAGGGCAAGAAGGTCTACCCTCAGGAGTTGACTGGCTACCGCAATGTGGAACAGTTCCAAGGGTTGATCGCTCCTTACTATCTGGGTCGGGCAAAGAAGGATGTGGCGAAAGAGTTACCGGCCTTTGGACCTAAGCGCTATGAAGTAGATGAGTGCCAAGGGGTTAAGGTAGCCTTGTCCGAACTGTACACCAAAGCAATGCTCGAGAAGCGACCAGCCTCAGTGAACCAGTTGCGCTCTGCCCTGCTCACCCCACAGATGTACTCAGAGGATTTACCAGCTGATTACATCTCAGCAACGGTAGCGGAGTTTATCCGTATCCTGAAGATCAATTTCTCCGGCGAGAAGATTGTGGTCTACATTGACTTGAAGCAGCCCATCGACATTCTCATGAAGATTCTTCCTGACCATATGCCGAAGTACTACAAGAAGATGCTGGCCATCACAGGTGAAACAGATAACCGTGAACAGACGAAGCAGTTGTTTATCAATGACCCGCACCACAACATTCTGTTCATCAACACTGCTGGCCTGAAAGGGTTGAACTTGCAGGTGTCCGGTGATCTGTTCCCACTGATGCCACCATTTACAGGCGGGGATTACATTCAGATGGCTGGCCGCATCAGCCGTATCGGTACAGAGCAGACTGCCTTTACTCTGCACCGTATCGTTCAGCGGGACTCGGTGGCCACTGACGGTGAAATCATAATCCAGTCTGAGCTGCGTCTGATTGATTCCATTACACCTAACTCTGTGGACGAGGGTCTGATCGAACCCTATTTCGATGACAAGGTGATCCAAGCACGGGGTAACCCAGAGGAGTATATCATCGAAGGCTTTAAGAACAGACGGTCACGCTACCTGAAAGAGGACTTAGGATTCTAATGTCCAACCTCATATACGTATTCGGTAGCAATCTGGCGGGTCGGCATGGTAAGGGTTCAGCCTTGACCGCCAAGACTGTCTACGGAGCCGTGTATGGGGTAGGTAAAGGTCGCACTGGTAACTCCTACGCAATCCCCACTAAGGACGAGTGGCTACGGCCACTCCCCTTGTCCACAATAAGAGGTCATATAATTGACTTCATCGAGTATGCTAAATCCCACCCAGAACTGACTTTTAGAGTAGTCGAAATCGGCTGCATGAACGCTGGATACTCCCCTTCACAGATCGCTCCGCTGCTGTCCTCTGCCCCTACCAACTGCATCCTCCCAGAGGGCTGGAGAGGCTTCTATTCCCCCGAGTATGACTACAGGGTCGTTGACGATTTTTGACTCTGGTATTGAATTGGTTCCTCTGGCCTGTATGACATTACAAAACCCCCGAATGACAGATAGACCTGATAAGGAATACAGCCATGATAAAATGCCCGTACTGCCAGACACCAATGCAGCTCCCAGACCCAGTGAAGCTGAATGTGACTACCTACACCAAGACCCAGTTCGTAGCTACCCCCTGCTGCAAGCGAGGTATCTCAGTTCATAATGTACCACGTGTATTGGTTCGGCCACACCCTACCGAAGCCCGTGAGGATAACTGGGGTTCAGAGGTAGTGGCATCTACGGCCAATGATATAACCTTCCGTGAAGATCAATACTGCTGAGGTAGCAATGAGTAATTTCTATCAAGCGATGCACGGTATCAATCCAGCCACGTTCTTCTTGTTACCGCTGCTGGGTGTCCATCCTGATCAAATCCAACGATTCCGTGACTGCTTCCATGGTGATATGCTCATGGAGAAGACTGCGGGGCTTATCGTAGTATACACTCGGACGGGTGGCTACTACCGAACAGCAGAGGGCTATGAAGAAGGTATCCAGTTCCTGAAGGGAATCGGGGGCTACAAATTCGATTTCGATCAACCCTCGGATACCACCTATGCGTTCTGGTGCTATGAGATCCCTGCCCTGTTCGCTGATGACGTAGCTAAGGTGATGGAAGGCCGTTACTCTGAAACGTCTGAGGAATATAAGCAGAAGGTCTTAGGCATTTACCCTAAGTTACGCGATAAGCTATCCCCTCTGTTCTATCCCAAGCTGGAGGCGGTGAAGAGTGAGTAATCCAACCTTGGTTGACACCAATCAGCCTATATTCGACCCCAATAAGGAAGACATGCAGTACCTCCTTGACGCAATGGTCAGAGATTACTCTGGCTCTGGGACACTTTACGGGGTCGATATAAGGGCATTAACACGGGCTGAGCTAATCGCAGCACTGAATATGCTTAATGGGCAGTTAGTGACAACAAGAAGGTAGCCTTCGGCCTATTCTCTATCTGCCCTGTCCGGTGTATGTAGGATTAAGAAATTCTTTCACAATCACGTTGGGGATAACGAAAATGAAATTGACAAAGAATCAACTCATCATTCTGAAAGCAGCATTGGACCTGTATGAGGGTCACGAAGATACTTCCATTCCGGACTCTGCGGCCTGTGCTGAGATTGAGGACATTCTGGATGCGGAGTTAGCAGATGCAAGCAACTGATTGCACTAAGTGTGGTGGCTCTGGGTTCCTCGAGTCCGGCGACAAAGTAGTAAAGTGCAGCTGTCTGGTGACAAAGGAGCTGAAGGCTTATCTGCCTAAGATATTCGAAGGTGATAAGATAGCCAAGAAGTTCACATTCACATCATTTGCGGGTAAGAACATCACGGCTAAGGGTACAATCAGAAGGTTCGGGTCGCTGGTCAACACATTGCTGACCCACCACTATCTTCGTGACCCTAAGTTCACCTACTCAATCGTAGGCTACACTACTTTTGTTGAGCAGTTCTTCGATGGTGACGTGGCTCCACATTATGAAGCCGACCTATTGATTCTCCTTGTCTACGGAGGCTACCAACATAGCAAGGTAGAGGAGTATGTAAACTCCTTATTGAAGGATCGCGAGCTCAACAGACGACCTACCTTGGTCTTTATAGACAAGGACTTCAGTGATAAATTACTGAGAGATCGTTTAGGCGAAAGTGTAGTATCAATCGTGACCAAATTTACCGCTGTGAACATATAGGCCATTCGATGTATCAAGAGCAGATTTTATATTCAATTTTGCAGGGTGACTCAAGCGCATTTACAGAGATCACCCCTGACAACGTACACATGGTCTTTACCGATAAGGCCAATGAGGATTTGTACAACGTATTGTACGAGTTCTACCTGAAACACAACAAGGTTCCGTCAGCTGACTTCCTGCAGGACTTCTTCGACATGGAGAAGGGTTCGCTGGCCTCCAAAGCTTATAAGGGTCTGGACACTGACTCCTTGACTGCATCTCAGGATTTGATTCCACTTATCAGGCTGCAATTGAACTATGTGGTCAAGGAGAAATCCCTTCAGGCCAACAAGGATTTCAGCATCAAATTGCAGATGGCTAAGACCTCGGAAATCAAGGATCTGTCCTACAAGTTCCAAGCCCAAGTATCAGACCTGAACTCCTTCTTAGAGGATAACAGCCATAAGCGCGGTCTGATGTTCGGTGATAAGGCCATTGACGCCTACCGTAAGCAATACGAGGATCGCAAGAACTCGGATCGTGGTTACTACATCTGTAAGACAGGCCTCAGCGCCATCGATGATACTATCGGTGGGGTTCACTCGGTCGATAAGATGACATTCATCGGTTACACGAACCAAGGTAAGTCACCGTTCATGCGACAGATCGTGTACAACATGATCATGCAGGGTATCAACGTGATCTTCGTATCATTGGAGATGAACTACGAGTCTATCCAAACGAGCTTCTATGCACTGCACGCGGGTAACTATAAGATCTTCGGCCTGAACCGTCCGAAAATTACTACCAAGAAGATTCGGGAAGCAACCTTGAGCGAAGAGGAAGAGAATTACCTGTTCGGTGAAGTAGCAACCGACTTCAACAACAATGAAAACTACGGCTCACTGTATATCCTCCAGCCAGAAGATGAGTTCTCTATGGACGACCTCATCATGGAAGTCAACAAGGTCAACCA
>JACCDZ011671142.1_pt1 | contig 36165 bp, 39 predicted proteins | sample 7449551 | NCBI WGS metagenome assembly JACCDZ01 (sample SAMN15323452, study PRJNA562643) | freshwater metagenome | isolation source: river surface water | place: USA:Blue River Watershed | collected 2017-08-18 | reverse complement strand
TATAGATTTATATTTTAAAAAAATTTGATTAGTTTAACGTTTGTTTATATAAATAATAACTCGTGCATGGTTTTTGTTAGCGATTTATCGCATTCAATCAACATGGACACAAACTCGCAAGCTAGTTCAACTAGCAAAATGCAATCTGATAACCAAGAAACAGCCTTTGAGAAACTTCTGCGTGAATTTCATAGCAACTCTAAATTTACTTTACCAAGTGAATCAAACTCGCAATCAAGTTCATCTATTTTCATGGATTTAACTGATTTTCGTGGTTCTCCATATAGTAATGAACATGATGGTGTGTGTTTAGGAAACACATGCGACCAATGTTTACAATGTGGAAAATACAGACGTCAGTGTGCAGATTGTAAATGGGTTTTTAATCGTTGGAAATGTCCTAATACCAAATGTGTCTCGAAAACTATTAAACCATTTGATATTTCAGAACTTTCAATACTCAAAAGACCTCCATGATTTTGGTTAAGATTTGCATTTTATTTTATTTAACCATTTATACAAATTAATTTAAATAACATTTATAAAATTTGATAAATACAGAATTATTTGATTTATCTAATTAAATCAAAATGCAATCAAGTTTCTTAACTACAGAAGAAGTAGAAATCTTAACAAAAGTATCTATAACATTAGATTATGATATAGATAATTTTAGAAATGCAAGTGATATTTTAGTTTCTAATAATTCATATGAATTAAATGAATCTGAAACAGATTTATTATTATTATCAAATGCAAAATATAATATGATATATTATATTAACGAAGAATTAAAAAATTTTATTAATCGCCATAATACTTTAAATAATCAAATAGAAGAATTAAGAGAACAATTAATTGATGAAAATTATGATTATGATATTAATATGATTGATTTATATGATAGAATATCTGATTTAGATTTAAATGTAGCATATTTTAATCAAAATATATATATTATTAATATGATTGAAAAATTAGAGTCTAATTTAGTAGAAGTAGACGATAGATTAACTGAATTGCATAATCTTCATGATAAGATTTATAATACATCATTCTAGTTATCTTTTATTTTATTTATAAATAATATAAAATAAAATTATTTTATTTGACTTTTAATTTTATAATATCTTCTAATTCATCAATTGATTTAGAATATAGTATATTAAAACATAATACATTTTGACTAGCATTATAACATAAAACCATTCTATAAAATTCTAATTCTGCATCTTCTAACGTCATATTTTTAATTATTTTTTGATGTTCAATAATTTCATTTGTAGTTAAACAAAGATTATTATATATAATTAATAAACGACTACATAAATCATTTTTTAGCATTCTTTCAATATTATTAATCATTAAATTCAATTCATCTATTTCATCAGGAATTTCATAACTTTTAAATAATTGCATATCTATTTGGTCAAGACGTAAATAATATTGTCTTATTTTATTTTTTAATTCAGATTTAAGTTTAAATGGTAGCATTATTTATTATTGTTTATCTATAATTAAGAAATAATTATATAAATGTCAAATTTTTACAAAAACACAAATCACCGCGAATACATCAATTAAAATAGGCGGTAATTAGGTGTAAAAATGAAATTTAAATATATTATGGACATTAATATATCTAAGATACGATAATGTGAGATTATATCGAATTATTTAAAAAACACAAATCACCGCGAATACATCAATTAGAATAGGCGGTAAAAAGGTGTAAATATGAAATTGATACACATCTTTTAACATTAACACTATCGAAGATTAGTCTATGTATAATTAACGTCTACTTATTTCCAAAAACACAAATCACTGCCTATTCATCAATCATATTTTATAAAAGGCTAAATAAAATGGAATGATAAAAATTTGATTTATTTGTAATCTTTTAAATTTATTTTAAATCAGTCTATAAAAGGCCCAATTAATCAAACGATGAACTTACAAGAAGTAGAATACACCTTTAAAGGTAAAAACTTAGATATGTTAGTCTATAAAGCTTATTATAGAACAAAAATGTGTTTATTTAAAGATAAATGTAATTATGGAGATATGTGTTATAATGCACATTCCAAAAATGAATTACGTATTCCAATATGTATGTATTATTATAAATATAATACATGTTCATTATCTAAATGTGAAAGAGCTCATGATATAAAATTACCTGAATTACCCGTAATTTTATATGCCAACCTACGTTCAAAAGTAGGTGAAAGACACGGTGAAAAAGACGAAAAGGAAGATTCAATTAATTTAATTCGTGAAAAAGCAAGAGAAAGAGAACGTAAATTAGAGAAAGAAATAGATGATTTAAAATATAATCTTAAGAAACGTAGAAGAGTTGAAGATGATACAGAAATGTATCAAGAACTTTCTGAAAAAGAAATAAATAATTTAAAAGAAGATAATGCAAATTTAACTATGCAAATTCATAGTTATGTATCCAAAATTCAAACTTTGGAACAACAAGTTCAATTGTATCAACATTTCTTTCAAAATTATTTACAAGGACAATTACAAGTTCACGCAAATACAAATGCTAATATTCAAACAAATGATAATGCGAGTGTTTTGTCAAGTCCGAATCAACAAATACCTACTCTTAGACCAATAAATAATCAACTTAGATTACCGGAAGCGCCTAGATTTGAAATATCTAGAAATAGTTTTCAAAATCATATTGATTATAATAGAGATCCAAGATTACAACCAAGATAATATCATTATTGTCTATTTTTATTTTATAAAATAAAAATTTACTCTTCATCTGTAATACTAAAATATTCTAGGTCCATAATTCTTTCACAAATATCAAAATAGCAATTTGTAAAGTAATCATCAGTTGCATTTAGTTCTAAATATTGTCTAAAATCGGAAATAGTTTTAAATTCTGAATGTTTCGATAATATGGAATGAATTGTTGGAATATAGTCTTTTGAATTTAAAAATTTAATTACAGACCATAATGCTAATTTAAAATCACTAAAAACCCCAGTATTTTGAACAACAAACTCATCATTAGAGTTAATACGCCATAAAATATTTGGAATGTATAGTTTAGTAATTTTGGTCATTGCTTAATTTGATTTTAAAAATAAAAATTTAAGTATTTGTTTTTATCAAATTTTTATTGTGTATTTATAATAGGAATTTGAAATAAGTCAATATTATTTGCCATAAATGATTTCCATATATTTTCAAATTCAATTTTATATTCATTAATTAAGTCGGTATTTTGCTTAATAATATTATAATCAACAATATAACCAATAATATAATATTTTTTAAATCTGTCAAAATATAATTTATTTACGAATTTTAGTTTATTACGAATTAAATTGCATTCATACTTTGTATTAAGTGTATCTATGTAAAAATTATTAATACCTAATTGTTGAAATGGTATTATTATATATTTAATTAAATCATCTGATAGATTGGTATTAGATGATATAATTTCGTTAATTTTATTTATTGAAATTTTATTTGTATGTTTTAATAAATTAAAATTATCATTATCTTCTAAACTAATATTTGGATAAGAATCCTTTATTTTTAATATTATTTCATCTAAATATTCTTGTGTTATAATTTTACCAAGAATATATTCAGAATTATTAGGCTTTTTATACATCTTTTAATATTTTTTTATTAATTCAAAAATAAATAAAATAATAAAATCAAATTTTTAAATTATATTAATAAATTAATGAAAGCACAGTTATTAATTACATCTTTATTAGATGAAAGATGGACTGATGTAGATTTAGAAATAGATAAAAATGAAATTGAAGTTTATAGAGATGGTGGTGATTTTGTAGTTAAAAATGAATCACATAGACTTCAAAATAGAAATAAAAATCGCAATATTCAGAATCCAAATGAACGAACAAAATTACATACTATAAATGGTAATAATATTACTGGAATTGTTAAAGATAGTGATAATCAAACATTACGTATAGATTGTAAGACAAATATAAATAATATTGCTGGTTATTATTTAATAAAAGTAATGAAATTAGAAAATTATTATGAGCTAATTCGTTATTTAGAATTATCTAATTCATTTAGAAATATTATATGGTCAAATAGAACATATGAGTTAGATAAAAAAATGAAAATTTGATAAGTTATAAATTAATAATGATAATAATTCAAAAATATAAAATGGATTTATTAAGTGAAAGATTTCAAAAAGTCGTTTCAGAATACATTGGCTCAATGCAAGTCGATGGTCATTTTATAAAGAAACATTATAATGAAAGTTATAGTAAAAAAGAATTAGATAAAATATATGATGATGAATTTTATGATATATACTATTATAAAGTTCATGAAGATATGGTAAAAGAACCACCATTTAAAGATAATGGTGCGTTTGCAACTAATTATATGTGTATTCCAGATATAAATGATAAATTAATACAATTTACTTTTAATACAAGTAGTATTTATAGTTTGGAATTATGTAATTACGAGTTTAGCTCTGTTAATGAACTGAATGATTAACAACGAGTTTATTACCTATTTATCCACTTATAAAAATTAGTAAAATGATTAACTTAAACTTACTAAATAAATTTATAAAAAAATTTGATAAGTGTTAAATATATATTTATTAAAATTTAAAAAAACCAATTAAAACTAAATTAAAGCCTAATTAAAAATCAAAATGTTGCAAATTAATTTTAAATACTATTCATGTTTAGAAGATAAAGTTATTGAATCTGAAAATATTTGTGAATTTATTGAAAAAGAAAAAAAACAATTTAAAATAATTGAAAAATGTATAATTGATAAAAATAATAATGAACAAGAATTAAGTAATTTTGAAAAAAGATTTCTTAATCTTATATTTGATGGAAACGATTATGCATATTTTACAATGAATGATAAAATTACATTATTAAGAGCTAAAAATGAAGACAGTTTTAATGAAGGATTATTTGATTATTGTGTGCATTTATTATTAGCAAATTATAATAATGAGGTTTCATATGAAAGTCATGATGAAAAAGAAACATTAAGAGAAGTAAACAAAAATATAATTGAAATAAGCAAAGATTATTTAGCAGAATTATATAGACATTCTTCTGAATTATCAGTATCAAATAAATTTATTACAAACGAAATTAAAAAGCTCGAAGCATTTATTTCAAAAGCTAAATCAATTGAATTTGAATAAGTATAAACATGATATTATTTTTTTATTTAACACTTAAATTTTTTATCCTTTTATAAATTTATTAATGCAAAAAATTTGATATTTTAATTATTTTTTAATAAATTTAGTAGCGCGTATAAAGCTTATTATACAAAACCCAGTTTTCCAAATGTCTGCTAAAGTTATCCAAAAAGTTGCTTCACCAAAATCAATTGAAAAAACCTTGCCATTTAAATATGGTAAAGATTCATATTTCAATTTACCTGAAAAAGCTGAATTATTAAGAACTAGAGTAGCAAGTGATTTTAATGAAACATCATTTAATTATTGTGTATTTGATTTACTAGATAATTATGTTGATTGTTGTGAATATAATCATGAAGAAGAACGTGAAACATTAGATGAAGTCAAAGAAAATATCATTGAAGAATCTGAAAAATATTTAGAAACTTTACAATATCAATTACGTAAATTAGCAAGTAAATTACGTTATAGAAAAGGCATGTCTTATAGATATGATAATAATTCAGAAGATAGTGAAGATGAAAGGTTTGATGATGAAGATAATGATTCTATAATAATGAGTTATGAAACAGATTTAGACTCATTAAAAGATAAAATTAGAATGGTAAAAAATCTAATTAAAAAAGCTAAAAGCCTTCATATAATGTAAATTTCAAAAAAAAATAAAGTGAGTTCAGTGGTGAATAACTTTATTTTTTTTTAATTGAATAAAATCTAGCCATTTATAAAAATTAATAAAGTAATATATTAGTGAAAATTTGACAAAACAATAATTAAATTATGTAATATTTAAATCAAAAAAAAAGATGCGTTCAAAAAATAAAAAGATAAATCAATCTAAATTAGAGACAATTTATGAAGAAGATTATCAAATAAAACAAAAAGATGAAAATGATGATATTATAGTAGCTTATTTACATAACTCACATGTGAATAATACAAAAATAGATTTATGGAGTGGTAAAATAGTATTCAAAATGGTCCTGAAAACAATGGATAAAAGTGATAGATTTAATACAACAAATGCATTTTTAAAGTTAGTAAATGAAAAAAGAAAAACTTGTTTAAAAAATGTAATAAATGAAAATTATAAAGATAAAAAAGTTTTGAAAGAAATATATTTAGCAATTCATGATTTTTGGATTAAAGAATTTATACAAGCATTGGATATTATTCAAATGTCCGATAGACGTGAATTAATTGATGCAAAAGTATATAAGTTTTATAATTATAAAATTATCATAAAAAAAAGAGACGAAAGTCCAGAACAAGAATTAATAGATTATTTAGGTTTATGCTGGATTTATTATGCTGAAAAAAATATTGTATCTAATTGTGAATCAGATATAATAGTTTCAAATAATGGATTTAGGATGTTTATGCATATAGTAATTGGTATAGAATTTATAGAAGAATTTAAAAAAATAACTAGTTCAATAGAAGACGCACCTAAAATAGATATAACAGATATAAGAGTAATATCAAAGGAGTTTGATACACTATTATTTCCAACAATATCAGCATTAGTAAAATTTCCGCAAGAATTTATAGAACATTATGCAACATGGTCTAGAGTTCCATATTGAAAGAACCCATGATTCTTCCCAACCATATCCTTAATTCGGTTATCTAAAAACGTTATATTTTGTTAGAATCATATGCTTGTTTTTATTTTAATTAATCAATTCGATTTTATTATCATAAACTGAATCAATCATATATTTAATATCTTTAATTGGAATAAGATTATTATTATTTTTGCCTTTAGATAAACAACCTAACATATTAGTTTGATTATACCACAATTCAACATCGCGATAAGTAGCTTTATAACAAATTTTATTATCAGGAAATATTTTAATATCCGCTTTATCAAAATTAACTTCAATATTATGTTCCTCTTCAATAGTAATTGTATCATTAGTATTCATAGAATTATTAATACGATATTTTTTATCAGTAATTAATACATCATTAGATTCAATTTCATTTTTAATAGGTGATTTTTGTATATAATTAGTTTCATTTGTATTAAATTCAATATTATTATTATTTGTATTATTTTGTATATTAACAGAATTATCTGTATTATTAATAATTGAATTATATATAGCATTTTTATTATCTTTATTCATTTTACAATTTTTTTGATGAAATGATTTTCCAGCAGCTGTAGTTAAATGTTTATTACAATATTTACAAATATAATATTTCTTATTATTAATTATATGAGTAGGTTTTTTATAAATTAATTCTTGTAATAAAACATCTATTGATATATTTGAGAATAAAGGACCACATAATATTTTATTATTTAAATGTCTTTTTAATAAATTATCATATTGAAAACTTTTTCCACATCTTTTACAAACAGAATTATTTTTATGAGTTTTATTATTAGTTTCTATTATATAATTATCATTATGAATATTATTATCAGTATTTATATCATTATTTAATAAATTATTATATTTAAGTGTTGGTTTATGATTATTATTTGAGTATTCTATTAATTTACCAATATTATAATTATGATTTATTTTAAATTGACTACATAAATTAATAATTACACTTTTTATAATTTCATATTCACCTTCAAAGTATTCAGAACCTAAATCATTTCTAAATACAATATATTGTGTATTTTTTAATTGAAATATTATTAATTGTTCTAAAGCATCAACTTTATTAACAGGTATATAAAATAATACATATGTGTTTGGAATAGAATACTCATTATGTCTAGTATTCAATGAACGTTGTGTTTTACCAATTTTAAATATATTAGTATTTAATAAATCACCTCTTTTTATAATATAAATACCAAATAATAATTCTTTAACTTTATTAATAATTTTATAATCTTCATTTGGTGTGCTTAAACTATCACATTTATTCATTTAAATAATTTGAAATATATTATTAATTACACAATTAGTTTTAAATAAAAATTCTATTAACAATAAAAATTTGATTTAATAAATAAAAATTAAAATATTTATAAACAAAATAAAAATGGCTACTTCACAAAATTCAAACATCCAAGCTCCTAATTTTATGGAACAATTAATTTCATCTCAATTATTATCTAAATTAATAAATGATAATAGTTCGAGTGGAAATGAGAATACAAAAAATTATTTATTGAAAATGTTCTTATTTATGGGAATGGACCAATTTAAAAAGTTATTAAATGGAATAATAGACCATTTTTTAACAAAATTAAAAGAATTTGAATTGACAAAATTTATTTATGAATTATTTCAAAAGTTCATAAATATATTTAAAATCAAAAGACAATTAGGATTACCTTTTTTAAAAAATAATAATCCAGTTTATTCAATAGATAATGAATTACAATTTAATAAATTAGAATTTACCAAGTCATATAAAACAAATTTAGTATGTTTTATAAATTTTCAAGTAAGTTTTTGGAATAATATAATTTCAGAAGAATATAAAAAATTAATAAAATATGATTTTAATGAAATATCTGAAGCAGAACAAAGTGATAATTATACAATTAAAGGCTACGAAATATGGGAACATATCAAGATTGAAACAGAAGATTTCAATGCGGAATTTTTATCAGATTTGAATGTAAAAATAGAAAGTAAATATAATAAGAAAACTATTATACATACCGATAATTGTATGCCGGATAATGATTATCTATTTAATGTAAATCCAATAATAAAGGAAAATAAAATAGAAGATAATATGAAAATAATAATACCATCAATACATGCAATTTTAGATAAAAGATATGCAGATAAAATATCCGGTTTAGCTTGGACAACTAATTTAGAAAAATATATAAATATTTTTAATAATAAATGTTCAAATGAATTAGGACAATTTCATGATTTATTTAATATATCATATAAAGATACGAAATATATAAATGAAAAAAAAAGTGATTGGAATATCAGAGTATTAATATTAATAGGTTTAATAATATATAATATAATGAAATTAGAATGTGATAGAAATAGCATTTTGAATAAAGATTCATATCCAGTAGATAATGATGTTTTAAGTTATTTAAGACCAAAAAATAGAAATAATGCCAAAAAATTATTTGGTTATTTATCGAAATCAAATATATATGATTTAATAGATGCAATGAATAGTTGTGATTTATTACAACCATTAGTGATTATTGGTGATAAATTTTATAATGAAAAAACAGAATGTAAAAGTAATGAATTTTTACATTATAATTTAGATAACTTAACAAATCAATTATGTGAATTATGTGGAATTAGACCATTCATAAAAATCAATGAAGAAGATAGGCCAAAATATGATTTAAAATATAACAATATAAATTTACAATCAAATAGTATTTTAGATAAATATGAATTACAAAATAAATTCTTTGAATTTGTAAATCAAGTATCAAATCATAAAAAAGCGAAAGAAGGAAATAAAGTGAAAGTTTATTCAATTAAGATTGAAAGAAATGAAGTAAAAAAATCAGAGTTAAATCCAGAATATATTGAATGGGAGACAAAATTAAATTCATTAAAAGAATCTTTTAATAGTTCAGAAAATAATGATAATCAACAATCACCTAGTAATACAAATATAACATTACAAAAGGTATTAAATAATCCTTATCAAGAATTAATTGCCAAGATGATTTTGAATTCACCTCCGAAGAATATAGAAAAGATTGAAATAAAAAAAGAAATAAAATCAACACAAATAAACGAGGTTTATAAGGACTTATCAACTATGTATTTAAGTAAAAAAGATAAAGACTCATTAACAAATATAATTAAAAACTATCGTGATAATCAAGACAAATTATCAAAATTTGGATTACCGAATAGAATGGGAATTATGTTATATGGATTACCTGGTTGTGGAAAAAGTTCAACAATAGTAACTATAGCTTCTGAAATGAATCGTAATATCTACTATTTAGATATGAATGGAATTAAAACGAATCAAGAATTAGCAATGTTATTTGATTATGTAAATACACAAACATCTGAACAAGGAATAATATGTATTGAAGATATTGATGCAATGAATGAAGTATTTTTAACTAGAACAGATGAATCTAATAATACTAAAAATGTGTCTTCATTAATGAATGATGGAGAAACACCATTAACATTAGAATATGTTTTAAATATTTTAGATGGTACATTGACAAAAGAAGGTTCAATAGTAATAATGACAACAAATTACATTAATAAAATTGATAATGCTATTTATAGACCAGGACGTGTAAATCTTAAAATTGAGATGAGACCAGCAGACCATTATCAAATATCAAATATATTTAAAACCTTTTTTGATAGAGAAATAGATAAAGAATTACTAAAAAGAATACCTGAATATAAACATGTTCCAGCAGAGTTTATATTTCATTTCGCAAATTATATAATGGTATCTAATGATAATGATTTAGAATTATTAGAACCATTTATTAAAACTAACTAAAATATATATATTTTTTTATAAAATAAAAACATACTACATAAATCTATTTTCATCTGTAATAAATTGGTAAAAGTTTAAATCATGTTTGAAAATTTTTAATTTACATATTAAATCACTATATAATAATGATGTTTTGGTATAATAAATTAATAATTTAACATTTTTATCAATATTATTAAGACACTTAATTTGTGAAATTTGAGTAGTCTTAAAATTACAATGATTTAAATATGTATCACACAAATTAATAATACTTTTATGAATATCTGGATTATAAACCAACTTATTATTATCTAATTGGTCTATATATTGAGAAATTATGTAGTAATGTTGCGCTAATTTAGAAGGCATTTGGATTAAATGAATAATCTTTGAGTTATAATAATAAATATATTATTTATATTTTATCAATTTTTTTTAAAATATAAAATTTATAAAGGTGTAAATTATGCTAAAAAAATAAGTAATATACTTATGAACAACAAAAGCAATCATCTGGAACTGTAAATAATTTTACTTTAAAATCATTAATGTAATTAAATATTAATAATTTTAATTCAGTAGAATATCTTTCAATTAATTCAATATCCGGTTCATTAAGTGATATATGTCCATATTCATCATCCGATTCTGGATTATTATTTATATATTGGATTTTAAAACCGAGAATTATATGTTGTCCAGTTATATTTGCACAATTACTATATGAATGTGGTGCAATTTTAATAACAAACTTATTTCTTAGAAAAATATTTGTTTTTTTCAAAAAGTTTTCAACAATTAATGATTTTTTAATTGTATTGATATCATCTTCATAATCCATTTCATCAAAATATTTATGTTTAGTAACATCAAAATTACATGTAATAGTAGTTAATTCTGGTAAATATTTATCACAACATAATCCTTCATCAATTAATTTATTAATAAACTTATAAAAAGTTGGTATATTAATAAAAATACCAACTATTTGAGTATAATTAGAAACTGTCATTATTAATTTTTTTTAATATATAAAAAAAATATTTAATAAATCAATTTTTTTTATTTTTAAAAATTTTTAGTTTATTACTTAAAATTATACAAAATCATTATATCAAATTTATAGTATATTTTAATTTATAGTCATTTATAAAAATATAATATAAAATGAAATCAAATTATGATTTAGTTACATTATCATTATTATTAAATATAATTCCATTTTATTTATTTTATTATAATGGAGATATAATCCAATCAACATTAATTATATTATCATCCAATTCATCATATTTATATCATATTACATATGAATCATCACAAGTTTTTTTATATTTAGATATGTTTTTTGCGACCTTGTGTGGTATAAATTTTGTAGTTAGGATTTATTATTCAAATTATCAATTATTATATACATATATGCTTCTACAAAGTCTTTATTTTTATTATCTAGGAACAGGACGTAATAAAGAAATAGAAAGAACATACGAATATAAATTATATCATACTTTATGGCATATTAGTGGTTGTTTAACAGCAACAAGTTATGCTATTTTAGAATATACGTCTATATCTATTTTAAAATAAAAATCATTTCATAAATCAATCTAATTATCAGTTAAAAACATCGATAATTGCATTGTAAAATAATTGGGGCATTTCATAAATCAATCCAATTATCAGTCAAATACATCCATAATTACATTGTAAATTAAGTTGGACATTTCATAAATCAATCCAATTATCAGTTAAAAACATCGATAATTACATTGTAAATTAATTCATACATTTCATAAATCAACCTATTTATCAATTAAAAACATCGATAATTACATTGTAAATTAATTCATACATTTCATAAATCAACCTATTTATCAATTAAAAACATAGATAATTACATTGTAAATTAATTCATACATTTCATAAATCAACCTATTTATCAATTAAAAACATCGATAATTATATTGTAAATTAAGTTGGACATTTCACAAATCAATCCAATTATCAATTAAAAACATCGATAATTATATCGTAAATTAATTTAGGAATTTCATAAATCAACATAATTATCAGTCAAAATCATCGATAATTGCATTGTAAAATAATTGGGGCATTTCAAAATCAACCTAATTATCAGTCAAAAATATCGATAATTGAATTGTAAAAATTATACAAAATAAAATAATTTCTAATATTTAGATTAAAAATGTTTATTAAGCCATTTTGCAAATCGATTCATTGCATCATTCGTAAGTTTAAAAGTAAAGCTGCCAGTTATATTTGGAATTTTATTTAGAACACTATGATATAATGGTGGATTATTTACTGAAAACTTAATTGTATTATTATCAATTAAAACATCAATATGTAATTTGTAATCCATAATAAAAGTATCACGAATACCAGAATCCAAATTATTAATATAATAAATTGCACGAATGTTTATATCATATGGTCTATTATATACAGAAACATCATTATATTTAAAAATATATATCTCTTTTACATGAATATTAATTAATTGATTATTATCTACAATATTTGATTCAATAATATGATTATTTTTAAATAAGATTCCTGGATAAACCATTATGATAAAATTATTTTAAAATAAAAAAAATGAATTATATATATTATCAAATTTTATTATAAGCATAATTAGATAATATAAAATAAAAATGAAAACTAAATCAAGTAATAAAACTTGGCATGAAGATAATATAAATGAGTTTGAATATGAATTAGAAAAAGAATTAAATAATGATAAAAAACAGATAGAAATTGAAAAAGAAGAATTTGAAAATAAAATCAATCAATCATATGAATTTGGTAATGAATATTTAAACGAAAAAACAGGAATTGAATTATTAACAGACACAATAATAAATAATAATACAAGCAATGGTTTTACACGATTAAAAGGTGTTAAAAATACCATGAATAACTTAGAATATAATTTTAGACTACCTAGAAATGTAGATGTTATAAATAAGGTATATTTATGTATAAAAATAAATGATGATGAATTTGGAATTAATGAAAATATAAAAAATGCAATATTAAATTCATATATAATGTTTTCAGTAGCAGATAGATATACAGATAGAATTAAAATAAGTAATTCTTTATTACAACAAATTTTTACTGGAGATAATATAAAGGAAGATACTGAAAATAATGAATTACAAATTCCAATTTATAATTTTAATTATATAAAATTAAATGAGAATTTAAATGGATTACCTGTTGTTAGTTTAGTATATTCAGATGTAGTATTTAAAATAAGATGTTTAGAATATATACAAAATACAAAATTAAGTTTATTAATTGAATCATCAGTATTACCAAATAAATTACGAAGTCAAATCGCAATTAATAAATATATAATAATGTCATTAACTACAAATATTGCAAATAGTTTTGCTAGACAAATAGATGAACTACCATTAAATACAAATTATATAGATAATATTGCTAAATATATAATGTTAAGTTTTTATAGATATAATGATGAAGATAATATTAATTTACAAGATATTGATATCGAATTTGCAAGAATAAATTTTGAATGGAAAAAAGAATATAATATAAATGAAGATAATTATATTGAATGGGATTCTGAAGAAATATTAACATGTGATTTATGGGGAAATCGTGTATATTTATTACCATTAAGTAGAGACCTTAGTTCATGGGAAGAAGTAAATAAAACATTTACTCAACCAAATGTGGTAGAATCAATTGATAAAACAGGATTAGATTTCAATAAAATAAATAATTTAAAACTATCAATTAAATCATATTGTCCATATTTTTATGATACATATTTTTCGGTGCAAGTATGTGGTTTTAAAAGTAGATGTATTGGTTGTGGAACAATGCAATAATTTATAATTTATTAAATTTTTTATTATAATATGACATCATATATTAAATATATATAAAGAAATTACAACATAATTAGATAATAAAATGACTAATTATATTGAAATAAATCCAATCGAATCAAATGGAATTTTAAATTCATTAAATAAACCCCCAATTCAATCATCAATGAATCAAAACCAAAATCCGACAATGCAATCTAATTTAAATATGAATAATTTACAATCCATGCTACAATTACAATTAGTGAGTAAAGTTATGGGTAATTTATCTTTTTTACAATCTGGAGACCCAACTATTGATATGATAACGACAACTATGATTCAAACCTTAATAATTACATTAGTATCAGTAATTGTATCTAAGATAGGATATATATTTACATTATCAAATACAATTGGTCAATCAATTATTAATACATCTTTTAGTATTTCGAAATATGGTTTAGTTAAATCATATCAATTTATTAAAAATAGAATTTATAAACCAGTGGACGGAAGAAAAAAGATACATAGAACAGTCGATATACCATATATTTCAGATACACGTCAAATAAATGAATTATATAAAGCAGTATTTTGGTATTTAACTAATGATTCAGACATTGATTATTTACATGAGCCTTATTTACAGTATGTTTTTGATAAAAAAGTAACGATTGATAATCGTGATAAAATAATCAAAGACTTATCAATACATAAAATCCTAACAAAAGAAAAGACTAAAACTATACAATATAAAAATCATGAAATAAAATACTCTTTATCGACTGAATTAATAACAGTATATACAGACAAAGACCGTAAAAGAGAGAATTATAAAGTGCAATTATCTACTTATGTAGATGAAATTGAAAAGAATGATGTATTAGAAGATTTTAGTCAGCATTGTTTAACAGAATATATAAATAATTTAACTAGTAGTATATGGGAACAACGTTTGTATAATAATGTAAATGGTGAATGGAAAGCGTCACCGTCTAATAATACTCGTAAATTAGATACAATTATATTAAAAAATTCATTAAAAGATGATATTAAAACTGATTTACAATTATTTTTAAATTCGGAAGAATGGTATAAAGAGCGTGATATACCATATACCAGAGGTTATATGTTTTATGGTCATCCTGGAACAGGTAAAACATCAATGATTAAAGGTATTAGTTTATATGCAAAAAGACATATTCATTCATTAGTATTATCTGATGTATCCTCAGATACTGAATTAATGAATTTATTAAAGAGTATTAATTACAAAGAAACAGTATTAGTTATCGAAGATATTGATGCAACATTATCAGTAGTTAAATCACGTGATATAAATGAAAAAGAAAAACCAAAATCAGATAAAAAGAAAAAAGATGATTCTGATAATGATAATAAAAAACAAAATGAAAATCATTCAAAATCAAGTTTAACATTATCAGGATTATTAAATGCAATAGATGGTGTATTTACATGTAATGGTAGAATACTTATAATGACTACAAATCATCCAGAAGTATTAGATAGTGCATTAATTAGACCAGGTCGTATAGATTCAAAATATTTATTTGATAATTGTGATAAAAAACAAATAAAAGAATTATATGAGATGTTTTTCAATAATGAATGTGATATGCAACAATTAAATAATATTAAAAATAATAATTATTCACCAGCACATATAACATCTGTCTTTTTAAGATATCGTAATCAACCGGGAGAAGCATTAAAACATTTGGATGATATTGAAACAAAAATCTTAATTACATAGGAAACCAATTAAACATCAAATGTCATGAAGAAGAGAATAATAAAAAAAAATTGATTTATGTATTTAGATTAACAAAAGCATAATATAAAGTAATTATTATATTTAAATATAATAGATATTTTAATGACTAAATATTACCATATTCATTTTGGAACAAAAAAAATTGGTAAATTAATAAATGGAAAACTATTATTTTTAGATAAAAAAGATGGTCAATATAATTATTTATTTAAACAGATAGCAAAAGATAGTGGTGATTTTAATGGATATATTGAATATTCAATTGAAATACCAGATGATTTATTTACAGAAGAATTAAAACCAAATACAAATAAAATATTACGTATAACTAAAAATAATATAAAAGAATATGAAAAAATTATTAAAAAATTAAATATCAAAAATTTATTAACTTATTTATTAAATAATAATTATATAGGTTTGGATACAACAGATGATTTATTTAATAGAAAAAATAAATTTAAATGGGGATTTACCAATGAATTAATATTAAATAATTTCGATAAAGTAAGTAAATTAAAAATAGAAGAAATAGTAAAATTTTAAATTAAATATCATAAAAATTTTTATAATATTTAGTTTATTTCATCAAGAATTAATAATTTTTTTATTACAGTTTGATATAACTAATGAATTTATATCAATATCCTTAGTTTTAATACAAATTATCTTACCTTGTTCATTTGAATAATAAATTTTTTGAATCCCTGAATTAAGAATAAAATTAAAACAATATTGACATGGTTTAGAATCACATAATTTTCCTTCTTTATTAATACGGATAACAAGAATACTATTAGCTTTTTTATTTTTAAGTGATAAAATAGCGGACATTTCTGCATGAGTTGAACAAGATAGTCTATTTTTATTTATAATACGGATACGAGGATGATTATATCCTTTAGATATAACTTTACCATTGCGGAGCACGACACAACCATGTCTATGCTCCATTTGAGACTTTCAAAGCCAGTTCATAGGCAATATTGATATTTCGATACATTTTGTTAGAATTATTCATTTTTATTTTATAATTAATTATTAATTATTAATAATAAAATAATATATTTTTATATATTTATCCATTTATAAAATTTAATAAATATAAAAATTTGATTAATTTAAAAAAAAACAATTTCTTATATTGCCATGGTTAAAAATACGTGTGCGAAAGATTCTGCTATGGGGGTCTCAGAATATAACATAGACAATACTAATTCTGGCGTAGTATTGACAAGTCAAGACCAGCTTACTAATCAGACTGTCATTAGTAAAGTAAGTTCAAACCAGTCAAATACAGATAGCTATAATTTAGCTATGAAAAAACAATTACAAAAAATCAAAAATGCAAAATTAAATATGTTTAGTATTTATATTCAACAATTATATGTTATTTATGATAAATTTAATACAGAAATGAATGAACAAAATTATGATTTATTATGTAAATTTTATAAAAAAAGACTTAATCCTGACTTTAAAAGGAGACATAAATTATATCCGCGTATAAGTTCAATTTTAGATGAATATGAAGTAAATAAAGTATTAAATAGAATTGGAATTAATGGTAATAATTTATCAAACAATTATTACAATTTATTTATGTGTATTTATAATGCAAGAACTCGTCATACTAATAGAGATATTCCAACATTAGGTGATAGATGTGGTGCAGAAATGTCTAGATACTTTCAACGAACATTCTTTCAATATAATTATATTGAAAAAGATATTCTAGATTTTATTGAACATAATAATCATATAAATCTGAATTTTGAAGATTTTATACAATTTGGATTAAATAAAGATGAATATAATGTTTTGGTTGAATTATCAGATTATATATATGATATATATTTTAAATATGCCATAAATAAAATAAGAGAAGAAATACATAACAGAAGAGTATTGTATGTGGATGATTATGGACAACCTGGATTAACATACTATACATTTAAATTTATATTAGACCTTCATAATCTTAATTTATTACAGGATGAGCGTAGTAATTCAATTAAATTTATGGAGAATATGCCATTATTTATTACTTTTGAAGAACAACAATTAATTCAACATTGTAAATTAATATGGGATATTCGTGAGCAAATTCGTAGTCCTGATTATTTAAGTTTTCACATTGATTATAAATCAAGTGAGAATAATAAAACTTATGGAACTTGTGCAATTTGCTTAGAAGAAAATAAATATTTACGATATGTTTGTAAAAATGCACATTCTTGTTGTAATAATTGTATTTATAAATTAAAAGATAATAAATGTCATATTTGTCGTATTTCAACTAATGATAATCATGACCATTCATTTCATTAACATCTTTATTTGTATATTTTTGTATGTTTTTAATATTACTATAAGTCTGTATTAGTAATATATGTGAATAAATTAACAGACATATCGTTTTTATCCATTTATAAAATAATAATAAAAAAAAATTTGATATAATTGTATTATATTTTTTTTTATATTGCCCCAATGGCGGCAAACAACAGAGGCCTAACTTCGAAGGCTGTAGACAAAATACCCGAAGTAGCTAGTAATAGAGAGCTTAATACTATTACCATTATTGATAATTCAGAGGTCAATAATGCTCAGAATGTTACTCTGGATTCTACTAATCTGACTGTGGTTAGTAGCGAACAAGCGAATCAGTCTTTAAGTAAAGAAGAATTAAAAGCAAAAGATTATATGGACCGACAATATTCAATCTGGGATTTAGAATTAAAAAAACGTTATAATTTTACTGAAAAAGATGAACGGGATTTTGATTATACAGAACGTGCGTTAGGAGATGCATATTATTTAGATTATCAACAAGAGTTATATGAAGATGATGATTATGAAGATAATTAAAAAGTTTATCCGAAGTTCCATAAATATTAATAATCTCTTTACTTAAACAATGTGTTTTTAAACACAAACCCATATTTTTACCCTTTTATAAAAAATTTTTAAATTAATTATTATTTTTTCGAAATATATTACTTATATTTTAAAATTATATTAACTAAAGAGTTTAATTAAAATTGTTTATTAAATAAAATTCATATAAAACTCAATTTTTTAATAGTTTTTATTTTGGCATTTTAGTAATTAATTTTTATTCTATACACAATGGATACATATTTTTCGGAATTTATTACTCATATATTAATTTAAAAACAAATAGTAGTATATATATAAATAATGTATATTTGTAAGCGTTGTGGTAAAGATAATAAATTTAAATCTAGATTAATTGAACATTTACAATCAAAACGATTATGTTATCCATCATTAAGTGATATTGATAGAAATATAATAATAAATAATTTGAATGAAGATACTACTATCAAAATAGTAGATAATTTAAAATATTATGTATGTAAATATTGCAAAAAGCATTATAAATCTGCATCAAGTAAATGTAATCATCAACAAAATTGTAAATTTAAAAATTATATGAATACTACTTATGATATATCAAATAATATTTTAAATAATAATTATAATACAACCTCTAATAATATTAATAATTCAATGGTGAATTCACAGGTAAATATAACAACAAATGATTATTCAAATAATAATCAAAATATTTTTAATTTAAATGATGTTAATCAAGTAAATGCATTATTAAAATATCATGATATAAATTCTATTTTATCATTTCCAACTTATTCAATTGGTTGTTTAGTTGAAAATAATGGAAAATTATTAAAGAAACATATAGAAAAGTCTAGAATAGAAGATAATAATCCATCAACATCATATAAGTCAGATTATAATTTTGTAATGAATATATTAAAAGAAATTTTATCATCTTCGGACTTAAGAACTAAAAACATGTATATTAATAATATTAGTGATAATATTGCTTATTGTATGATTGATAATAAATTTTATGCAATTGAATTAGATACATTATTTAAGATAATGTTTAATCATATACCAAATTTAATATTACATTTAATTAAAATAAAAGATAAATTTAATGGAGTGTCATTTAAAGATAAAAAATATGCGAAAGATGCATGTGTTAATTTTACAGAATTTTTAAAACAAGATAATCAAACCGAATTTAAAAATATGATTATAGAATGTATCTTTAATAATAAAAAAGCATTAGAAGAATTATTAAAATCAGCTAAACCTCACGAACTATTAGATAATAATAATAATGAGTTAAGAACTATAAATTTTAATTCTCATGAAACGAATAGATTAAGAACAAAGATAGGTGCTAGACCATTTAATTCAGATATAACTGAAAGTATTCATTTAGAGACAAAGCCACTTAAAATAAAATTTAAAAGCTCTATTAAATCAAATGAAACCAACGCAAATACTTTAGAAAATGAAATTGAAATTGATTATGATAATACAGATAATAAATATTTTTCAGATGGTAAAATTTGCTATAGAACCAAATATAAAGGTATTGATATTTGGTATAATGAAAACCATAATGTAGGTGTCCCATGCTCATTTAAAAAGACTAGATTATATCCTAAAAAAAAACTTATTAAATTAATCGATTTTATGATTAATGTTAATAATGGAGAATTAACTGATTCTGAAACAGAAACTGAAACTTATTTAGAATTAGATTCTGATTCAGAATAATATAATATTTATACGACTGCATAAAACTTATTAAACCATTTCGCAAATTTATTCATACCATTAGTATTTAATTTTATTTTAAATATTCCATTATAAATATTTTTATGAGTAAATGGATTAGTTGAATTATTATTTAATGTATTAATAATTATAGTATCACCATCTATTTTAAATACGTTAGAAGTAAAAATATTTTCATATAAATTTAAATGGTCATATGTGTCATCAATTTTAAATGAAGACATAATATGTAAATTAACAGTTGAATTCATACCTATAAATGATAAGCTAAATATTTTCAAGTCAAAATCATAAATTATATCATTATTTTGAGAAATAAATATAGAACCAATCAAATGGTTATTTTTAAAGTGAATAGATTTAGACATTTTATAATGAAATTTTAGAAAAAAATAATTTTAATCAAATTTTAGATAATATTATTTTTTGATACCAATTTAATTTTTGATAGTTTTAATAATTAAATTAGTTAAATGTTCTTGCCATTCTAATGTAATTTTTTCCACATGTTTCATTTTATCATCACCATTTGATTGTAATGGTAAAAATGGGTCTAAAATATAGTGTTTATAATGAGATAACAATGTTAATATAATACCAACATGAGTAGGATTATTATATTGGAATACTGTATTCATTATAATTTTATGAAATGAGTCTTCAAAACCTAAATTATATAAATAATTCGTTATTTCCCACTTTTCCATATCAGAAAGCTCAGTTGGTGAAGTAATTAATTTATCAATTAGGTAATCTACAGTAATAACATCTTTTTTATTGATTATAACATCATTTTCACAATTTTTAAATAGTTCATCATCTTGGATTGTATTAATACATTGTAATATTTTATTTTTGAGTTCTTCAACCTTTTTATCGCATTCTGAACTGCTATTACAGCTACAAATAAATGAAATTAAATTAAAAGGTTCAAATAAAGCAGAATGACTATATGAATCATTCGTATTTGAACGAGTCGTTTTATAATAAGTTAAATCATAACTACGTTTCATATCAAAATTATTACAAGTATAACCTAAAATATTACGTAGAAATAATTGAAATGCATTTTTATCAAGTGTTTCAAACATATAATTGATATCAATATTTGATGTATTTTTAGTAACAAGAAAATTATCTTTAAAAGTTTGAATTTTTAAATTAGGATAATTATTACGTATAAAATCAAGTATAGAATCAATTCTAAGTTGGTAAAAGCCATAATCACATGATTGAATAAGCCATGCTTGGCGAACATCATTTGTAATTAATTCACTATGAATACGATTTAAAATAGCAATTTCAGAATTATCAGTCATTCAAATATATATTAATGTATATTAGAAATGATTAAATAAAAATCAAATTTAAATTAAAAGTAGCTAATATAATTAATACATAGTCAGACTAAGGGGAAATCTTTCCTGAGAAACAGGATGTGAATGTCTGACATTCAGTCCCCCAACCCCATTCAATATAAAAAATATAGTAAGTTTATGGAGAACTATGTAAGTATAATATAAGACTGTGTCCTTTAGGACAAGTGTTGCGTTTGTCTTTGCCATAACCTGTTAATCAGGTGCCTCTATTTTAGAGGCGACTCAATGCGTAGCATTCAGGAAGCATCAGTATAGTATTACACAGGAGAAACTAGTTTAGTGTAAGACTAATACATTATTATATATGCAACTTAAAAAAGAATACTAAAATATAATTCTAAACAAACATTATTACCAAATTAAATAAAATTTGATTATTTTAGATAATAAATCTTATTATTTTTAAAAACAAAAATGTATTTAAATTATGAAAAACTAAAGCCATTAAAATTTGAATTGAATGAAGCAGAAACAGATTATTTCATAAATTTATATAATAATACAATTAAGAATATTCAAAAAGAAAAGGATGAGCTTAATTGGTTTCAAAAACTATTTAGAAAGAATAATCAAATAGACTTTAATAAAGTTAAAGATAGTAATTTATCAATTGAAATTTTAAATAAATATATGAAAAAAAATAAAGATATTATATTTGATAAATCACGTTTTAGTAAAATACATATAGGAACAGTTAATGATAATAATTATGAGAGTTGTTTAGATTCTTCATTATTATGTCATAAATTATTAATAATAGTTGAAAATACTAGACCGATTATAATGGATAGTGAAGTATTATTTTCACAAGATGATGGAACAGTATTTAGAGCAAGACATTATTTTGATATCGGAGATGCAATATTATTAAGACCTCAGAATGTTATAACACCTATATATGGGGTGGTTGAAACAGAATCGGAATCAGATGATGATGAGGATGATGATGCGGATGAGAATGAGGATGATAATGAGAATGTGTATGATGAAGAGGATGAGGATGATAATGAGAATGAATCAAAAGAAGAATTTGTGGATACTTATAGAGAAGAAAAGTCAGATGAAGATAATATAAATAAATTTAGTAAGAACACTGTAAGGTATATAGTTATAGATATAACTGATAAAGAAGGTGGATTTAAAATGGATAGAAGATATTTTCATTAAAATAAAAAAAAGCAAGAATAATTTTTATTTTACAAAGAAATTAACAGGAATAATTCATAATAATGTTCAACACATCAGTTCCAATAATAGGTAAATTATCTTCTAAAATCGATATATATGATTTGAATAAGTCATAAAATGACTTAATATCGATAATATTAGACATGAAATGTAATTTAGGATAATCTTTAATGAAATTTACAAAATCATCCAATGCCATATTTTGGAATTTATAGATATCAATGTTTCTTAATCCAAACCATTTTTTCAAAATTTCTAAATTATTAACTCTAGAAGTTAAAACATCTTCATCATTAAACTTAAACTTCGAATCTTCATATAAAACGCAAATAAATTTCTGCATAATACTAATATTAGTAAGTTCTTGTATTTTGAATGGATATTTTGCAACTATAGTTATAAAAGCAGGGTGATATTCAATAGACTTAATAGAATATGTATGTCTAAAATTAGGATTTAACCAATCTCCAGTAATACCTCTGACAACAGAACCTTCAGTCGAATTATAAACGTATTCTCTATTATAAAATGAATGTTTAATAGTAGAATTTGCTGTAAAATTATGCTTAAGAAGTAAATTAAGAGTTTGTTTAAAGACATCACTATCAACTGAAAAATTCAATAAGGACTTGCAATAATCATAATTACCGGAATTGACAATTTTAACAATTAATTGTATATTATTTGAATCAATCACAGTATCATTAGTCCATTTTTGAAAATAGTTGAATAATTCGAAATTAGATGAGTTATAGACCATAAAATCTATATTAAATGCATTATCAAGTTTAAACTTATTCTCTATTATAAGAAAATCAAGAATTTGTTGATTAAAAAATGCAGGGTATTCATCAATAATTTGAATTAATAAGGTGCTTTTATTTAAAGATTTTAAAAAATTAGATTTATAAAAAACTGGTTCAGCTTTAGTATCATTGTGTTCGTATGTTGATAAATATTGACGTTCAAAATTATATGTCAATTTTTTTCTTATCATAATTCTAAGAGGTTCAATTAAATTTAAACCACAAGAATGGACCCATAATGAATTTATTTGGTCCTTCAACGGAAGACAAACATTAATACTTTTATCTGATAAAAGATTGAATATATCTAAATGTGCCAAAGAATAAATGAATAAATCGAGAATACCATTCTTAAAGGAAATTTTCTTAAATCCAAAATCAGATGAACCTAAATATGAAACCATTTCTAAATTCAAATTTGATTCAAGTTTTGTAATATCGATAGAGACATTTTCAAAAATATACTTGAAATCAAGCTTAAAATTAGTAAAGATATACTGTAAGTTATCATAAAATAATTGATACTGTTGTTGTTTAACAACAATATCACGTATTGCGTTTGAATTTTTAGAATGTAAATAAACATTAAAATCATCCGAATTATAAGTATTCTGACAATAAAATGCTAATCTACTGGTATCCAACTGTTTCTTTTTTTTCTTAGCTTTTTTATCTGAATTATGAAAACGAATATTATTAACATGTTTACTCATATCAACAACATTGTTTTCTTGAATACTAGAACTTTCAGACATAGAACTAGAAGCTTCTGAATTAAACCATTTACTAGAACTTTCAGAAACAGAACTAGGATGGCAACGAGCACGCACGTTATCGCGGTAGACAATACTTTCTACGGAAGTTTTTGTATCAATCAGAATCTCATTTTGAGAAACCATGACCGATTGACGCGGTTCTACAGCTAGTTTTTCTGCAGGATCTGTAGATAGCCCTCTGTTTTTGGTTTTAGATGCAATTGTGGGGTAGGGAGCAAACCTGATTCATCCTATATAGTGTAGGATGCCCCATAATTAAATAAGTTTATATTTATATTAGTCAAATTTTTTTGAAAATTAATTGTATAAAAGGATAAGTATTATTTTTACTTTATTAGTCAAATTTTTTTTATATTGAATTTTATAAAAGGCTAAATAATATAGAAAAATAAAGACTGTGCCTTTTTGGACAACTGTAGCTTATTGCTAAGACATAACCAGTTAATCAGTATAGATTTATGTTAGTTAATTTAAGATATTATATTGTATAACATAAGACTGGATAAAATATACACCAGGAAAACAAGTTAGACTTCTAAGAAGCAATCTATAAATTTAAATATGTTAGTGTAGGACTAATCCATGATAGTTTCAGCCAAGCCCATTAATATCGCTCGCGGTTTTGCCGCATGGGGACAACTTAAAAAAGAATACTGTAAATAAATTCCATTAAGAGGTAAATTTTGTATATTTAATTAAATTTGATATTTAATGAAAAATATGCTTAATTATTCAAAAATATTTAAAATGATAACTATTGCTGAATTAAATTATATTAGAAGTTGCAAAATTGATACAAGTAAATGCAATTTTTTAGAATTAGATTCAGTATATGATAATATCAGTGATGCCATTGATATTATTAGAGCTAAATATTATTATAATGAAAATAAAATTAGTAAAGTTGAAACAAAAGTTTATAAATCATTTTTAGAATATGTATATAAAATTGCTACTAATGATGATGCTAAAATAACAAATATGTTTCAAATTGCATCTAATAAACTAAATATATTATTAGAGTATAGAAAACTTGATAAAACTGGTAAATGTAAATATGATGAAGAAGAATTAGCTGAATTGATTATTGATTTTAAAATCGAAAATATTGAAATTCAAAATTATAGAACATTTATAAGTTCGTTTTCCAGTGATATTATTATATTTCTTAAATTAATTAGAACTATAAATGAAATATTAAATGATGTAGAAATATTGATTAAAAAAAATAGTGAATTAAATTAATAAGTTTGCTACATTTTTATTTTTAAACAAAATCATTTTATATTATAAATGGAACATAATATGATTTTAGTTATGATTGTTATTATGATTATTTCATCAATTTTATCAGGTATGAATTCAATGGTATCTAATATTGGACATATACGTATTCATTTAAATGATATTTATATGGGACTTTTAATGAGTGGATGGATGTATTTATTATTTGGATTATATGAACTAAATTCAAAATACATAATAATAGGTATTTTATTAATTGTAGTAATGATGGTAATTATTCGCAAACAATTATTTATAAATAAGTCTCAGTATTTAGATTCGATGATACCACATCACTCTATGGCGATATTTATGAGTAAAAAAATATTAGAAAAAGAAATAGATAATAAAAAAGTCAATGATTTAGCAACAAATATAATAAATAATCAAGAAAAAGAAATAGATATAATGGTAAAAAAATATTAATATAAAATTTGATATTATAATATTCTAAGTTTTTGTTATTAAAAATGTATAGATTATTCAATAGTTTTAAACGACCATTTGGTGCTATATCTGGTTCGTATATATTATTTATGACAAATTATGATAATTATAAAAATAATTCATCACTGGATTACATCGCTGCATCTGCTATAGCAAGTTGTTTTCCACATTATTCATTAATACTTTCTTCTGTATGCACTACTGGTTTAACAGTTGGATATAAAATAAAAAATGAAAAATGCATTAATTTCGTAGATAATCAGTATGAAAGATTTATTAGTTATTGGTTAAAAGAATATAAAAATATAAATGGATTTATAAAATCTCATTAAAAATTTGAGTAATTTATTTTTATTTTCAAACATAATAAAAAATATAAAATGTTTCGATTAACTAAACGATTCTTTTCAAATAATATAAAAGATTTTGCATATCGTTTAACAATTACAAATAATAATGGTAAGCAGACTATTGAATACAATGATAGAATTGACAACAATGATAGAATTGACAACAATTATAGAATTGACAACAATGATAGCAACACAAAAAATAAGAGAATTGTAAATAATCAATCGTCAATAATAAATAATACAAGAACAAACGATAAAAAAAGAGAAACTATTAGTAAAATAATGAATAAAAATTATGAATGGGAAAATAAAAATTATAAATATTTATTATACGTTGTAGTTTTTGCTGGTTTGTTTAATGTATATAATAATAAGAACCCAAGGACTACATTTAGTGGATATTTAGGTTATTTTGCGTTAGGTGCATTTTTAACGCCTATATCAATTCCATTTAATATACTAGATTTGCACTCTGAATATATATTATATTGTCGTTCAGGAAGACCAAAATATGATAAATATGGTAATATTGATTTAAATAGATAAATATTTAAAGATATTTTATTTTTATATATTGTAATATAAGTTATTTATAGTAGAGAATAATAGATTATTATAGTTTATAATTTATTATGTAAATAATGGATATTACACCTTTTAATAATAGATTTATATAATGAAATTGACAGAGATTACTTGATTTAATGATTCGTGATTTCTTGATTTGTCATGAGTTAATAAGGTATAATTGAATCGTAAATTTAATCTTATAAAATTTATTATATTAAATTCTATAAAAGGATAAACTATATCAGATATTTAAACATATATGTTTTTGTTTATAAACAAACACCATATTCATTACATAGAATTAATGATGCTATTGTAGTAGCAATCATATCTATAATGATATTTTGGTTATGTTTAATATAGTAAATAAATTGTTTTAATCTATTTATAAAACTTTTAAGGACTTGGAATATACATATTAGAAAAAGTAGTAAATCTAATGTAGGATTAATAAGATTGATAAAATCGGATAATATTGTTTGATTTTTCATGATTCGTATAATGATATATTTAAATCGATAATTCAATATTATCAAATTTTATTTTAATCTTAATCTTATTCTATAAGAGGATAAACTATATTTTTAATTAAACATATTTGTTTATAAACAAACTCCATATCCTTTACATAGAATTAATGATGCTATTGCTGTAGCAATCATATCTATAAGGATATTTTGGTTATGTTTAATATCGTAAATAAATTATTTTAATCTATTTATAAAACTTTTAAGGACTTGTAATATACATATTAGAAAAAGTAGTAAATCTAATGTAGGCTTAATATAATGATTATCAAATGAGAATGGTTGATTATACATATTGGTGAATTAATGATATAAATAAATCGATAATTCATTCTTATAAAATTTTATTATATTTTTAGTCTATAATAGATGTTTCATTGTAAATAAAAAATGAAGGTAATATTGTTTGTCCAGATTTCATATGTAGGCTTTCATATCCAATTTAAAAATCCGTTGATATTATCCAAATTTTTTATATGATAAAAAAATAAAAATTTTAAAATTATTAAAAACAAAATAAAAAAGTTTGATTTTAGTAATTTACTATCAAAGTAAAAAATTTATTAATATTGGTTTTGAAAATGTAAGAGGATTAAATGAAGAAGATATAAAAGAGATTAAAAAGAAAGGAGCAATATCATATTGTGATATAACAGGCTCATTTAGTAAACCATTATTAAATGGGAAAACCAGTTTTCCCTAACCCTTTCTAAATATAATCAACATAATATTACATAGTTTTATACAGGCATTAATATACTGTATAGATTTATGTTATCTAATGTATCACTTTATAATGTAGAACATAAGACTGTATAGCACATACACTTAAAAATAATATATAGTGTAAGACTAATACATGATAATGTAGCTCCTTGCAGTCGCTCGCGGCGAAGCCGCATGGGCAACTTAAAAAAGAATACTATAAAATTATTCTATTCAGAATATGAACAAATCCAGCTTAGAAAGTTTAAAATTAAATAATCACGTTCATAAAATATACTTTCGGAATGAATTAAATTTATTTTAGATTCATCCTTTTCTAATAAATATGGAGTTAATAAATGTTTATTTTCATTTAAATATTTTTTAAATACATCAATATTTTTATATATTGAATCTTCCTCTTGACTGACTTCTTTTACAATTATATTTGTTATACCTAATTCTCGAAAATCCTTTAATTTTTTATTTAATGTAATAAAATCATTTGTATCGATAACTACATATCTATAATGTTTATTTTTAATTTTTTTATTATATTTTCTTCGTTCTTTATAATAATTATAAGAATATAATGATGTATCATCTAATAAAAGATAATATAATTCATTTAACCATACTAATAATAAAGATTCTGTAGTAAAATAATTATAAAATAAAATTTCTTCAGTAGATTTTTTTACAAATATACTATATGCTAATTTTTGAAATTCTTTTATTTTAGTTTTACTTTTTATTAATAATTCTAATATTGTTTCTACTATTTCAGTATTTATATTTGTTGTTGTTAATGCTTTTAAATGCCTAATACGTAAATTATTACATATTATTCCTTTTTCATTATAATCATTAAAATCATAAAATTTATTTTCTAGTCCATTAAATATATAATGTTTGCTATTTATAGACATAATATATTCATATTCTTTTAAATCATATATTTTTGGTGTTTTTGTATATGTTTTATTACAAATATCTTTTATAATTTCATCTATATTAAATTTTAATTCTTTTATTTTAAATGTATATAAATTATATTGGTTATAATCAAAAATATTAATTTTTAATCCTTTAAAATCATCATATTTTAACTCATTATTATTATCTTTATGACGAAATCTAATTACTTCTTGTTTTAATTGTTCATAATTTAATATTTTATATTCTGATTCAGAATATTTTACATAATAACCATATTCATGCTTTTTATAAATTTCAGTTGTTAAAAATCCTTTTAAAGTTTCATATTCTTCAGTTTTAAAATATTTTTTATTATATAATTTATACCAACCTATTCCATCTTTTAATTTTATATAACCTTCTTTTGTTGTTTTATTTGTTATTACTATATTTTCAATTTTTATTTCACTAAATTTTATGAAATCTTCATATTTTTTTATTGTGAACTTTCCATTTACTTTATTTCCATAGAATAATGCTTCCATTCATAATATTTAATTAATTATATGTTTTTAAATAAAAATAATAATTAAATAAATCAAGCTAGAGTCAAATAATATACTTATTATACCATTGATAACCCAATGATTAATAATTTTATAAATAAGTAATACAGAAAGTAATTTTTTTAGTATTAATATTATAATTATAAATAAAAAAATTAAAAATTGTATGAAACTAATTAAATAAATCAAGCTAGAGTCAAATAATATACTTATTATCCCATTGATAACCCAAAAAGTGATTATTTAAATATTATTTTTATTATTATAAATAAAAAAAACATAAATTGTGTTAATCATTAAAAATAAAGAATTAAATAAAGCTAGAGTCAAATAATAATACTTATTATCCCATTGATAACCCAAATAAAACTATTTTAATTATAATTAGTAACTATTAAACTAAAAATAGTTAAGTTTGGGTGATGTAAAATAATAATTAAATAAATCAAGCTATAGTCAAATAATATACATATTATACCATTGATAACCCAAATAAAACTATTTTAATTATAATTAGTAACTATTAAACTAAAAATAGTTAAGTTTGGGTGATATAAAATAATAATTAAATAAATCAAGCTATAGTCAAAACAGTACCTTATTATCCCATTAATAACCCAATAATAACATTCATAAGTTAGGTAGTTATTGTAACAATATAAAATAGTTTGTTTTGGTTAAATATAAGTTATTAATAAATAATAATATATAGAAGATAATATAATAAAAAATTGATAATTAAATAATTTAAAGATAATTTATTAAACATAATTAAAAAAATTATAATTCTATTATAATACTAAATGGATACTATAAGTAGAAAAGAATATAGTAAAGCTTGGTATGAAAAAAATAAAGAAAAACATTTACAAAATATGAAAGAAAAAATGATGTGTGAATTATGTAATGTAGAAATAGCAAAAAGTAAATATTCAATACATAAAAAAACACAGAAACATCAATTAAATGAAAAAAATAAACAAATGATAGAAGAAATAGAAAGACATAAAGAAGAAGAATTAAAAAATAAAACAATGACAAATATATTAGATAGTTTAGCAATTATAGATAAAAATGGAGCAATAACAAAAATAACAGATTTATTAAAATAAAATTTAAACCTTTCTGAAATGTTTTTTAAACCTTTTTTTTTCTTAAAGTCCTAAAAAAAGTTATATATATACAAATATAAAGAATAAATTCTATTATTATATAAATATAATAATGGAAAATATAAAAAAAGAATATTATTTTGGATTAAAATGGTATGGGAAAGGGTCTCAGAATTTATTAATACCGAAGTTAGTTAAGCCACTACGATTAATAAAATGTGTAGTAAATTATAGACATTTATGGACAATAATGAAAGAGGATAATATATTAAATTTTGTAAAAAATAATAATTCATTTATATGTGAAATATTATGTGATTATCCTTGTAGAGTATTTTTTGATATAGATTGCACAGAAGTAGATAAGTTAAATTTAGAACAAGTTAAGGAAATAATAAATAAATATTTTGAAAATCCAAGAATGGCGATAAGTGGAAGTGAAACATCAATAAAAAAATCATATCATATAACATTACCAGACATAATAATACAAAATAGTGATGATTTATTAAAATTAAAACAAAAAGTAGGTTCAATAAAAAAATATATATGTGAATATTTTGATGATAGTGTATATAATAAAAATAAAGCGTTTAAATGTATATATCAATCAAAGGAATCAACATTACCCCAACAGATGATAATAGAAAATAATAATGAAAAAGAACATTTTATAAATTCATATTTAACTGGACAAGAATCAAGAATAAAATTTATAGAATATGAGGATTTACCAACAGAATATGTAGATACAAAAAAGATACCAAGAAAGAAGTTAAAATTACCAGAAAACTTTAAACCATGTGATTTAGATAATAATCATGAATTATTAAAATTATTACCAAATGGACCAGAATACAATCATGGATATACTTGGAAAGTAGCGATATTTTGCAATACATATAAAATAAGTTTTGATGAATTCTGGAATTGGGCAAAACAAAAAGATGATAGTGTAGAAAGATATAATAAATGGAAAAATATACATTGGAAAACAATAGAAGAACATAAATTAAAAACAGATAATGATTCAATATTAAAATTATTAGGTTTTAGTTATAATGAATTAGCGAATGTGTTATGTTCAAATGATTTAATAACAAGAAAGTTTTTAAATACCTTAAATTTAAATAGAGAAAAATCAATTCAACAGACGATAGATAATTTAGGTGTTAATAATGTAAATAAGAAATACAATATAATAGAAAGTATAAATCAATCACATTTTAATGTGTCAGATAAAGCATTAATTTTTAATATAGGAATGGGTGGAGGAAAGACAACTCAATGTGTAGAATATTTAAAAAATAATAAACATATGTCATTTATATGGATAACACCTAGAATAACATTAGTAAAAAATACAAACAATAGATTTAAAGAAAATGGATTAGATGTATTAAACTATGGTGAATTAGGAACAGATAAAGAGAAAAAAAAAGATAAGATAGATGAAACAATGAATTTAATAATAGAGGCAGAAAGTTTAAATTTAATAAGAGATACTTATAAATTCGATATAATTGTAATAGATGAAATAGAGACAGTTTTGAAAGGTTGGGATAGTGAAACACATAAAAAAAATATAAAAGACAATTTTAATAATTTTAAGCAGTTATTAAAAAATAGTAAAAAAGTAATATTATTAGATGCATTTACAACAACAACAACATTAGATTTATTAGAAGATTTAAAAATTAAAGATTATAAGATATATGCATCAGCATATAAACCACCTGCAAAAATATGCATTGAAAATAAGGATTATCAGGAAACAATAAAAAAAGTAGCACGTGAATTAGATGAAGGAAAGAAATTATATATATTTTATGCATATAAACGTGGAACAAAAATACGTTATTCAATAGATGAATTAAAATCAACATTATTAGAGGAATGTCAAACAAAACCTAAAATATTAGTATATCATGGGGAGAGTGATGATGTTAAAAAGAATAAATTAGCAAATGCAACTAAAGAATGGGATAAGTATGATTGTATATTAACAACATCTGCAATAACAGTAGGAGTTAATTATGAAGGAAATAGATATGATAAGATATATTTATTTATAGCAGGAAGTGTAAATAATATAAGAGATGTAATACAGAGTTCAATGAGAATAAGAAAAACGAATGAAAACATATTAGAATTATATTTTTTTGAAAAAACAAAGGATAGCACATATGAAATTCCAGATTATTATAAGGAGACCGAAGATATGATATATAAAAAAATAGTAGATAGTATAATGGTTGAAAAACAAGCTAATTTTATGGGAAGTTTTTATAAATTTTGTGAATTAACAAATTATGATTGTTCTGGTGTATCAGTATTTAAAAATTTTACAATAAAAAATAAATCAGAAGAATTTGTAAATAAATTATTTGAATCAAAGATGCTAATGCCATATAATAGTATAGAATCATTAACACCATTAGAAGCGAATGAAATAGAAAAAGAAAAAGTATGGACTACAAATGCAACACAATTAGATAAAATAAGATTAAACAAATATTATTTTGATATAAAATATATATTAATACCAGAAGATGATAGAGCATTAATATGGGATAATAATGGAATGAAATTTATGGATAATATAAATACAGAATTAATAAATAGAATAATAAAAGATAATGGAAAAGATTCTTTATTAGAAATTAATTTAGAAAAAATAAAAGTATCAAAGGAAACAATGGATTATATGGATTCAATATATAATTCAACATTAAAAATAGAAAGACAGAAAATAATAAAGACAATAAATAAACATCTTGGTTTAAATGTAATTGAATCAATTAAAGATAAATCAAATAATTGTAAATTAAAATTTAATAATTTGGCAGAAGATTTATATGATATAAATATAAATTGGATAAAAGAAAAGAGTAGATTTGAAAAATTAGAAATAGTAGATGAATAAATAAAAATCGATGCAAAAATTACCCATATTATAAATACATAATCAAACATAAACTTATACAGTCATTAATTTACTGTATAGATTTATGTAATCTAATGTAGGATAAATATTAACTAACATAATACTGTGTCCTTTCCGGACAACTGTTGCAAAGCATCAGTGTAAGACTAATACTGAATGTTTTACATACAGTTGTCTAAAAGACACATGATAATGTAGCTCCGTGCAGTCGCTCGCGGGACTTAAAAAAACATACTAAAAAATAAATCTATCATTATTAGAACAATCTCTGAATGTATTTAATAAGACGATTATTAGCATTAGTATGAATATTAAAACGTATGATACCATCTTTAAATTCATCATCGGTAGAATACATATAAAACGCATTATTATTATTCATATTAATGATTATTTGGTCAGATAGGATTTGAACTTGTTGATTAATATTAGCATAAGAATCAATACGTTTTTTATTAGGAACATTAGGATATTTAAAAGAAATAGCATAAGTAATATTACAATTTATTGGTTGTCCATTATGATACATGGATGGATAACAATTTTTAAATATATGCAATGACTTTATAAGTATTTCTCGAATTTCATTACCTTTTTGATAAGATGCATTATAAACATCTTTATCAGTAAAATGAATACCAAGTTTTTTAGATTGAGAAGTTTCCATAATAAAATTTTTATTTATAAAATTTGAAAAAATATAATAATCAAATTTATTATATTATAACTAAAATATAGAATGTGTGATAATTGTGGAAGAACATTATTAGGTTATTTGCAAGTAATATTTATAATAATAACGATAATAATGGTATATTTAACATTTAAATATAATACAGGAAAATTAGCATACATAATAAGTATGATGGAGATAGGAGGAATGATATTAATTTATTTAGCGATAATATCGAAAGAATTAGATAATATAGAAAAAGATAGTAATGAATTAAATAAAATAAAAGATGATTTAAAAGATTTACAAGAAATGGTAAAATTAGAGAAAAAAAATATAGATAAATAAGAGATGTCGAGTGGAAAAGACAATATAATAAAAGAAGGCATATCAGAAATGTATTCAACATATATAAATTATATACCAAAATATGAGATAAGAGATGAAGATAAGAAAATGATGAAAAGAAATAGAGTAAAGATAAGTTTATTTTTATTGATGATGACAATATTGGTATATATTAGTATATTAAATTAGAAATATATAAAAATGTGTTGTGGAAAAAGGAAACTATGTTTCCCTTAAACCCTTCCTTGGATTAAGATATAGTAATAAAAATATATACACATAATATACCATCAACAGCATTATTAATAATATCAATTATAGGACTAGTGTGCATAATATTATATTGGTTAAAACATAAGAAAAACGAAACTAATAAAAAGGAACTGAAAAAAGTGGACTTAAAAAAAGTTCTATAAATACTTAAGAAAAAAATATTATAATATTCTAGGGGACCTATAGCAAACAAAAAAAGTTAAAAAAAAGATAAAAAGAGAGTGTAGGTGTAGGTGGAAGTGGTGGGAACACCGGGAACACCAAGGTTTTCCCCAACCCATTCCTTTTTTGAGACCTAAGGGTGGCTACCTGATGCGACGCAACAGGTTCGGGCATT
>JACCDZ010205088.1_pt1 | contig 36172 bp, 36 predicted proteins | sample 7449551 | NCBI WGS metagenome assembly JACCDZ01 (sample SAMN15323452, study PRJNA562643) | freshwater metagenome | isolation source: river surface water | place: USA:Blue River Watershed | collected 2017-08-18 | reverse complement strand
GTTCCATTTTAGATATTTGTTTAAGATAAGATATAACTCATTGAGATGTGTCATAGTATTCGTCGTTAGAAAACAATTATTATGACATTATTTCAATGAGTTATCTATTTTTGTCGTGTACAGAGATGCAAGTGTATAGATTTCAATTCCTAAGATCTCAGATTTTAACAGGTGCTATGTTATGACAACGCCTAATGCTTCGGTTGGTGTTTTAGAACGCTTATTTAAATTAAGTGAGAACAAAACCAACTTCAGAACAGAAGTTCTAGCGGGTGTAACTACATTTTTGACGATGTGTTACATCATTATTGTAAACCCACTTATTCTTTCCGAAACTGGAATGGATCATGGTGCCGTGTTTGTTGCAACCTGTTTAGCTGCTGCTATTGGTTGCTTGGTAATGGGGATTGTTGCCAATTATCCAATCGCACTTGCACCGGGGATGGGCCTAAATGCCTATTTTACCTATTCGGTCTGTTTAGGCATGGGTGTACCTTGGCAGACGGCGCTTGCGGCTGTTTTTGTATCAGGTTTAATCTTTTTGGCAATCAGCTTTTTTAAAATTCGTGAAGCGATTGTCAATGCGATTCCTATGTCGCTTAAATTTGCGATTGGCGGGGGTATTGGTTTATTTCTTGCCCTTATTGCGCTTAAAAATGCAGGTATCATTGTAGACAATCCAGCGACTTTAGTTGGTCTGGGAAATATCAAGCAACCTACGGTTTTACTGGCTTTATTTGGCTTTTTAATGATTGTGGTTTTACACCAGTTAAAAGTTCGTGGTGCGATCATCATTAGTATTCTTGCTGTGACTGGAATAGCGACAGCTTTAGGCTTAAATGAATTTAAAGGTGTTGTTGGACAAATTCCATCGATTGCACCCACCTTTATGCAAATGGACTTTGAAGGTTTATTTACTGCAAGTATGGTTGGTGTGATTTTTGTCTTCTTTATTGTCGATTTATTTGATAGTACAGGGACTTTAGTTGGTGTATCGCACCGTGCAGGTTTACTACAAGATGGTAAGTTACCTCGTTTGAAGAAAGCGTTGTTTGCTGATTCAACAGCAATTGTTGCAGGCGCAGCATTAGGTACATCTTCAACCACACCTTATATCGAATCTGCATCTGGCGTTGCTGCGGGTGGTCGTACAGGTTTGACTGCCGTTGTCGTTGCATTCTTATTTATTGGCTGCTTATTCTTGGCACCATTAGCTCAATCTGTTCCAAGTTTTGCAACAGCTCCTGCATTATTATTTATCGGTGTGTTGATGATTCAAGGAATCACACATATTGATTGGGATGATATTACAGAAGCAGTACCTGCATTTTTAACGATTGTATTTATGCCATTTACGTATTCAATTGCGGATGGTATTGCAATGGGCTTTATTAGTTATGCATTAGTCAAATTATTTACAGGCAAAGCAAAAACAGTTCCTTACATGGTTTGGATTATTGCTGCACTGTGGGTATTTAAATTTATTGCATTTGGTGGTTAAGCCATTTAAAAGTTATTGATAAAACCTTTAGAGGGTGTACCGAACAGGCAACACCCTTTTTTATTTAAACATGGAGTTAATATGAATCAAATCGAGCTGATTCGTGCTTTACCCAAAGCCGAATTGCATGTGCATATTGAAGGGACTTTTGAACCAGAACTGATGTTTGCAATTGCACAGCGTAATCAGATTCAGATTCCGTATCAATCAGTTGAGGAAGTAAAGCAAGCCTACAACTTCCATAATCTTCAATCATTTCTTGATATCTATTATGCTGGTGCGAACGTGCTGGTGCATGAACAAGATTTTTATGATCTAGCTTGGGCATATTTCGAGAAATGTGCTGAAGATCGTGTCGTGCATACAGAGATGTTCTTCGACCCACAAACACATACTGAGCGTGGGGTTGAATTTGCAACGGTACTGGCAGGTTTAAAGCGTGCTTGTAAAGATGCTCAAGAAAAATTAGGGATTAGTTCTCAATTGATCATGTGCTTCTTGCGTCATTTAAGTGAAGAAAAAGCATTTGAAACACTTGAGCAAGCCTTGCCATTTAAAGATGACATTATTGCAATTGGTTTAGATTCAAGCGAAGTAGGGCATCCTCCTTCGAAATTTGAACGTGTTTTTGCTAAAGCACGTGAAGCAGGTTTCTTGATTGTGGCACATGCAGGTGAAGAAGGCCCACCAGAATATATCTGGGAAGCTTTGGATTTACTCAAAGTAAACCGTATTGATCATGGTGTTCGCTCAGAAGAAGATGAGCAGTTAATGGTACGTTTAATCGCAGAAAAAATGCCATTAACAGTTTGCCCTTTAAGTAATTTAAAGCTTTGTGTTGTCAATGACATGGGCGAGCATAACATCCGCCGTTTATTACAAAAAGGTGTGCATGTTACTGTAAACTCGGATGATCCTTCATATTTCGGTGGTTATATGAATGATAACTTTGTAGCAATTCAGCAGGCTTTAGATTTATCGAACGATGAGCTTAAGCAACTTGCAATTAACTCTTTTGAGGCATCCTTTATTTCTGATGATGAGAAACAAAAATGGATTGCAGAAGTAAAAAAGATTTAAATGTAAAAAAACCGCATTAAGCGGTTTTTTTATGTGTCAGGATTTATTTAGGTTGGCGCAACATACTCAATAAGACATTATCTTTATCAATGATGTGATGTTTTATTGCTGCTGAAGCATGACCAACAATAAGTAAACCTACAAACCAAGAAAGATAAATGTGTAATGGTTTCACTATTTCAAGCAGGTCAGGATTATCTTGAATTAGGCGAGGAATTTCAAATAAATATAAAACAGGAGCTGGATGTCCAGCACTCCAGCTAAATAAACAGCCGGTAATTGGTAGCGCAAGTAGCATGAGATACAGTAAGAAATGGCCGATATGAGCCAAAGTCTTCATCATAGGTGACATGGTGTTTGGTAGTTTAGGGACTGGGTGGGTATAACGCCAAAAAATTCGAATCACAACCAGAAAGATAATGGTGGTGGCTATATTTTTATGTAGTGTAATAACATGGCCTTTGAAGCTTCCATCAACGTCATAGCTGAGAAAATTCCCACTGTAAAAGCCGATCAGCCAAGCTGTGATAAAAATAGCCGCCATCAGCCAGTGTAAAATTTGCGCTGTGCGAGTGTAATATTGTGCTGAGGTTGACATTGCAACATCCTAGCGGTGAATATGAGTTTTACGATTTTAAATAGCTCATTTTCCTGCATATACAGTGTATATGTAACAGAGCGTTTTACGTGTAGAGCAGTAAGTAAAATGCAACTTGATTGTTATATTATGTAAAGAATCTACACAGTCATTTCTTTCAAGTCATCCTTTAGGCACAATACGCGTGCTAAAATTTTGGATACAGGTTTGAGTTCGTGAAAAAATTATTCTTTATCGTACCTATGTTATTTGCTTTAAATGGGTGCGTTGCGCCAAATACTAATAATTCCACTGCAACAACATCTCAGCAGCTAGGTATGGCTGCATTAAAAATTGCTGTGAATGCAAAATGTATTAATGAGATCAATACATTACCAGCATGGAAAACAGCGACGCGTTTAATGACATCTGAGCAACGTGAAAACATTCAAACGAATGTATGTGGATGTGTTAGTGAAAAAGCACCAAATAGTGTAACGACTGTTGAATTGGCCACAGCTGCGATTGATCCTACAGCGCGTGCAACGATTGTAAATCAAGTTGTTTCTAAAACAGTAAATGCCTGTGTCGCAGAAGTGTTGAAGAAATAATTCTGATGAAATACGCTAAGCAGAACTAAGTTTGACTTGGTTCTGCTTTTTTACATGAAATTGATATGGTCTTGTAATTGAAGATCGTGTTAATAGATTTATATGATTAAATTATAAAAATACCTACATTTAGAATAGGTTTTGTATGAATAAGAACAATTTTTTTATTCTTTTCTCTTTCTTTACCTTATTTGCAGGTGTTGACGCACAAAGTGCTGAACCAACTAAACTGAAAATGGGTACGTCAGCAATACAATGTGCAGCACAAACCAAGTGTACTCATGATATCGATGATTTCGCGGCTTAGAAAGTTGTAAGTAAATAATGACCAAGAACCAAAAACAACAGAAGAAAAAGCAAATTTGTAAATGTGTTGGTAAAAATGCACCTACTGTATTATCTCCATCAGAGCTTGCTTTAGCGGCAGTTGGTTCAAAAGCTAGAACAGCATTAACAGGAGTTGCTGTCGCAAAAACGATGAACGCTTGCGTATCAGAAGTGATAAAATACAACAGTTTAAATAGGTTGTAATTAGTTGCTCTGAAGCAGCTAATCTTTGTGAGTAATATCATGTTTGTTGCTGGTGTAGATGAGGCAGGGCGTGGGCCTTTGGTCGGTTCAGTTGTTGCTGCTGCGGTAATTTTAGATCCCAATAATCCGATTGATGGTTTAAATGATTCTAAAAAATTAACTGAAAAGAAACGTGAAAAACTTTTCTTAGAAATTCAAGAGAAGGCCTTAGCTTGGTCAATTGCAGAAGCTTCCCACTCAGAAATTGACGAAATTAATATTTTACAGGCAACTTTTTTAGCCATGCGTCGTGCTGTAGATACCTTAAACATTCAGCCTGAAAAAGTGATTGTTGATGGCAACCAAATTCCGAAAGGAATTGAAATATTGTGTGAGGCGATTGTTGGTGGGGATGCGAGTCATGCTGAGATTAGTGCAGCAAGTATCTTGGCTAAAGTAACACGTGACCGTCAAATGTATGAACTAGATCAGAAATACCCGAATTACGGTTTTGCAAAACATAAAGGCTATCCAACCAAAGCACATTTTGAAGCAATTGCAGCGTATGGGGTGATTGATCAACATCGTCGTAGTTATGCGCCAGTAAAAAAAGCACTGGGTTTATAAATATATAAATGAGTCTCCATAAACAACTAAAGCGACTAATGATTAGTCGCTTTAGTTGTTAGAGAAGAATTCTGTACATTAACGATTGAAGTTATTATGTCGAGTGAAATCGTTATTATCTTCTTCAAAAGAAAGTTGATAATCTTGATCAAGATGTTGTAAATGCTCATGCATAGCACGTTCATGTTGGATACGTTGGTAAATTTCCTCACGATGCACGGAAACTTCTTTTGGAGCATTTACACCAATACGCACCTGATTACCTTTTACGCCAAGCACAGTAACACTGACTTGATCCCCAATCATTAATGTTTCTCCGACACGACGGGTCAGAATCAGCATGTTTATCTCCTTGCTAAACGCTTAAACTTGCGACAGGGAATTCATTATTTGAAAGCACAGCCTTAATATACAGAAAATTTTAACAGAAATATGTAAAAAACAGCTTTTTTTCGTAAGTTCTGCCGAGTTTTTCTGAAAAACCTCACAACTTAATATAACAGAGCCACTGTAATAAAAACTATAGTGGCTCTGTATTTTTTACCATTTACTTGAAAGTAAATATGTTTATTGTACTATGAATTAAGCACGTGCACTGCTTTCGCCATGTTCACGGTCTAAACCAAAAGCAGTATGTAGGCAACGTACAGCAAGCTCTAAGTAGTTTTCTTCAATGATGACAGAAATCTTAATTTCTGAAGTAGAAATCATGAGGATATTAATGCTTTCATCTGCAAGGGCTGTGAACATTTTGCTTGCTACACCAGCATGTGAGCGCATACCTACACCAACAATAGACACTTTTACGATGTCATCGCGAGTGACAACTTCACAGCCTTCAATGCTGCTTGCTGTTTGGTCCAAGATTGCTTTAGCTTTAGCAAGATCATTGCGATTTACAGTAAAGGTAAAATCAGTAGTACCATCTTCTTCAACATTTTGGATAATCATATCCACTTCAATGTTAGCATCACTAATCGGGGATAAGATTTTAGAGGCAATGCCCGGTTCATCTGGAACACCCAAAATCGTTAATTTTGCTTCGTCACGGTTAAATGCAATACCTGCAATAATTGGTTGTTCCATGTCGTCTTCTGCCTCAGTCGTGATTAATGTGCCTACGTTTTGTTTGAAATCTTCATCAAATGCGCCGTCATTGTCATTATCAAAGCTTGATAATACACGTAATGGAACTTGATATTTGCCTGCGAATTCAACCGAACGAATTTGTAAAACTTTTGAACCTAAAGATGCCATTTCAAGCATTTCTTCAAAAGAGATACGGTCAACTTTTTTCGCTTTAGGTGCAACACGAGGATCAGTGGTATAAACACCATCCACATCTGTGTAAATTTGGCATTCATCTGCTTTTAATGCAGCTGCAAGCGCTACACCAGAGGTATCTGAGCCGCCACGACCTAATGTTGTAATATTTCCTTCAGCATCAAAGCCTTGGAAACCTGCGACAACAATCACACGACCAGCATCTAAGTCAGCTGTCATGACATCGGTATCAATAGATTCGATACGCGCTTTGGTAAATGCGCTGTCAGTTTTAATACCAACTTGACGTCCAGTGTATGATTTAGCTTCTACACCAATAGAATTCAGTGCCATAGCTAACATGGAAATCGTTACTTGCTCACCCGTAGACACCATTTGATCAAGTTCACGTGGGTTAGGGGTGCTAGTAATGGCTTTAGCAAGCGCAAGTAAGCGGTTGGTTTCACCACTCATTGCCGATACAACCACGACCACTTTGTGACCGTGATCATGCCAACGCTTGACACGATGAGCAACATTTAAAATGCGCTCAGGAGTACCCATAGAGGTACCGCCATATTTTTGAACGATTAATGCCATAGTTGTTCCATATAAGCCATGACCCTGAGAGGCATCAGGGTCAGTTACACAAAAGTGAAGTTGTTATTATTGCTCAAGCCAAGCAGGCAATGCTGCGATTACTTGATCAAACTTCTCGTTAAGTGGCGCGCCACCTTGTGCTAAGTCAGGTTTACCACCACCTTTGCCACCAAGCTCTTGAGCTAAATGTTTGATGATGTCACCTGCTTTTAGAGTTGCAGCGTATTGTTTAGCGACAGAGGCGATTAAACTCACTTTATCACCGTCAACACCAGCTAAAATAATGACTGCATCTTCCAATTTTGATTTTACGCTGTCATGAAGATTGCGTAATGATTTGGCATCTAAACCTTTTACTGATGTGATAAGTGTTTGACGACCAGCAATTTCTTTCACTTGATCTAATAAATCAGCTGCTTGGAAGCTGGCTAATTTTTGATTCAATTGTTCAATTTGCTTTTGCAGACTTGATGCTGTTTCAACAATTGATTCAACTTTTTCTACAGTTTGATCTTTTTGCGCTTTCAATAAAGCATTGATCGTCTGAATATCAGCTTCAGCTTTTTGAACAACTTCAAGTGCTTTGGTACCCGTTACGGCTTCAATACGGCGAACACCAGCTGCTACACCACCTTCAGAAGTGATTTTGAATAAACCAATATCACCTGTGCGCTTAACATGAATACCACCACAAAGCTCGATAGAGAAGTTTTTCTCTTCAATAATAGAACCCATAGAAAGTACGCGAACTTCTTCGCCATACTTTTCACCAAAAAGCATCATTGCGCCTTTGGCTTTCGCTGATTCAATATCAAGTAATTCAGTGCTTACTGTCGTATTGGCAATCACTTCAGCATTGACCAAACGCTCAATCTGTTGCAATTGTTCAAATGAAACAGGTTGGTCATTAGCAAAGTCGAAACGCAAAATATCACTTGCAACCAAAGAACCTTTCTGTTGAACATGCTCACCCAAAATTTGACGTAAAGCTGCGTGTAGAAGGTGAGTTGCAGAGTGGTTGCGTGCTGTTGCTGCACGAATATCTGCTTTAACCGTTGCGTCAACATTTTGAGTTGCTTTGAGGCTACCCATAGTGACGATACCTTGGTGTACAAAAGCGCCACCAGATTTTTTAGTATCTTGTACTTCAAAGATACCAGTATCGTTTTTGAAAATACCTGTGTCGCCAATCTGACCACCGCTTTCTGCATAGAAAGGGGTTTGGTTCAATACGATCAGTGCTTCGTCACCTTCGTTGATTTCATCAACTTGAACGCCATCTTTATAGATCGCAACAATTTGACCTTGACCTTGAGTTGCGTCATAACCGTCAAATTGAGTTTCGCCTTCAACTTTTACAATGTTGTTATAATCAACTGCAAACTTACCAGCATCACGTGCACGTTGACGTTGTGCAGCCATTTCAACTTCGAAGCCAGCTTCGTCAATTGTAAGATCACGTTCACGGGCGATATCAGCAGTTAAGTCAGTCGGGAAACCGTAAGTATCGTAAAGTTTAAATACAGTTTCACCAGCAATCACATTGCCTTTTAGCTGAGCTAATTCACCTTCAAGTAATTTCAAGCCTTGTTCAAGTGTTTTCGCAAATTGCTCTTCTTCTTTCAGCAGTTGCGCTTCAATGCGTGCCTGTTGTGCTGCAAGTTCAGGATATGCTTCACCCATGACTTCAATTAGCGGTCGCAACATCTTGTAGAAGAATGAACCCGTCGCACCGAGCTTGTTACCATGACGCACTGCACGACGAATGATACGACGCAACACATAACCACGACCTTCATTTGAAGGATTAACACCGTCAGCAATCAAGAATGAGCATGAACGTGCATGATCTGCAATCACTTTTAAAGAAGCTGGGTATTCAACTGGTTTATTTTGAGCTTTCGCTTCAGCTTCAATGGCAGTGGTATCCAAACCAATGATTTCAGCGGCTGCTTTTAATAAATGCTGGAACAGATCAATTTCATAGTTTGAATTAACGTGTTGCAGTACCGCAGAAATACGCTCCAAGCCCATGCCTGTATCAACAGAAGGTGCTGGGAGAGGGTGCATCACACCATCCGCAGTACGGTTGAACTGCATGAAAACGTTGTTCCAGATTTCGATGAAACGGTCGCCATCTTCTTCAGGTGAGCCTGGTAAGCCACCCCAGATATGATCACCATGATCATAGAAAATTTCAGAACACGGACCACAAGGACCTGTATCACCCATTGCCCAGAAATTATCAGATGCGTATTTTCCGCCTTTGTTATCGCCAATACGAATGATACGTTCAGCATCGATTCCGATTTCTTTGTTCCAGATATCAAATGCTTCATCATCGGTATGATAAACCGTGACATATAAACGATCTTTCGGTAAGCCTAACCATTGTTCGCTGGTTAAAAATTCCCAAGCAAATTTCAGTGCATTTTCTTTAAAATAATCACCGAAAGAAAAGTTACCTAACATTTCAAAGAAAGTGTGATGACGTGCGGTATAACCTACATTGTCGAGGTCATTGTGTTTGCCGCCTGCACGTACACATTTTTGAGATGAAACAGCACGAACATAATCACGCTTTTCTAAACCTAAGAAACAATCTTTAAACTGGTTCATACCAGCATTGGTAAACAGTAAAGTTGGGTCGTTGGCAGGAACGAGAGAACTCGAAGCAACACGTGTATGCCCTTGCGATTCGAAGTAACGCAAAAATGCTTCACGGATTTCAGCGGATGTCATAAAACGAGTACTCACAACCAAGCGTCCATAATTTTTAAAAGTGCTAAATTATAACGGAAAATATGATCCCAACCAACGATTTTACAAGCAATATCATATAAAACTGTGTTTAAGCTAAAAATCTATATTCAATAGCGCTGTTCATGTTTTACCATATAGCATAGAAAAGATGATGTTTTGATGAAAGGGCTCTGCATGCAACGTATCGCTATCAATGGATTTGGTCGAATTGGTCGAAATGTATTACGTGCGTGGTTTGAGAGTCCAAAACAATTTCAATTTGATATCGTTGCTATCAACGACATTGCCGATGTGCAGACTTTGGTACATTTGTTTAAATACGATACCACGCATGGACGTTTTGCAGGTCAAGTTGAAATTCAGATTGAAAATGAACAGATATTTTTAAATATTCAGTCCCATCAACGACAATTAAAATTACAGGTATTTAAACAGGCTCAACCTGAATTACTCCTTTGGGCAGATTTAAAAATAGATGTTGTATTGGAATGTACAGGTCTATTCCGTTCACGTGCTGATGCAACTCGGCATGTCGAAGCAGGGGCAAAGCGCGTGATTATTGGCGCTGCACCTTTTGATTCGGTCGATGCTGCAATTGTGTATGGTGTCAATCACCATGATGTGAAAGTAACTGATCAAATTATTTCGAGTGTATCTTGCACTACTCAGGCTTTGGTTCCGTTGGTCAAAATTATTGATGATGCCTTTGGCATTGATACCGCTTTAATGACAGAAATCCATGCAGTCACAGCAGATCAATCGGTATTAGACCACGCACATCGAGATTTACGTCGTGCGCGAGCTTCAGGACAAAATATTATTCCAACCACATCGAGTGCATTAGGGGCATTAAAACAAGTCATGCCAAAAATGGAAGGTCGAATTGATGGTTATTCGATTCGTGTACCGACCATTAATGTCGCAGCAATTGATTTAACTTTTGTTTCGCATTCACCAATTACAGTACACAAAGTCAATGAGGTTTTGAGTAAAGCAGCTCAATATGATTATGCGCAAATCATGCAAGTGACAAATGAAGATTTGGTTTCAAGTGATTTTAATCATTCGCCCTATTCTTTAATCGTCGATTTAACTCAAACCATGGTGGTGGGTCATCAAGCTAAAGTGTTTGCATGGTATGATAATGAGTGGGGATATGCGAATCGACTACTTGATTTGTGTGAATCTTTTTGTAATTAAACAGATCATATATTAAAAAGAAAATTTGGGGATGAAATTATGACATTGATGTTGATTTGGGGTTTTCTGATTGTTTTATTGATGGCTGTTGCTTTTTTATTTTGGTTTCAGTTTAAAAATAAACAGCAAGCTGTTACTGATCCGCAAGTATTGTATCTGGAAGAAAAAGTCCTGCATCTTGAATCCCACCTTAAAAAGAGTCTGGAGATTATGCAAGATTTGGCAAAGAAAATGCACGTTCAGCAGGAAGTGCTGGATCGGACCGTTGCAAATATTGCTGCATTGGAAAAGCAAAATGTTGAGTTGGTGAATGTTTTAGAAATTGTGGTTAAAGGAAGTAATAAAAACTTTTAAATATTTATTTGTATTCATAAGTTGCCATAAAAAAGTAACCATGTGTACGTCTGTTTTAATTTCATCTATAAACAAGCTAAGCCTAATTTTCTAAAAGAATTTTTCGCATGTTTATTTTGAATACTCAACTTAATGCAGTAAAAAAAATTAAACTTGATTAACTGGAAGCAGGGTGATAGTTCAGATGTTGGGCAGTTCTTAGGGACGAGAACATGGTTTTCTCATATTAGTGAATAGTTTCAATCTATTGAATTAACTCGTTAAATGTAGTGTAAAGATTCAAGATAAAGAGAATTGAATCAATCATATTTCTTCAAATTCTCAGGTGCATCATATAAATCTTCGTGCTACACTACGCTGAATCGGGCATTCACCCGATTTTTTTATGTGGTTGCTTTTTGTGTGGATGCCTCCACATTGAACAGATTTTAGGTTTGAACATGACCATTTCAGAGACATGGTTGCTCCCTGACGGGGTAGCAGATGTATTGCCCGAACAAGCGCAAGTTGTTGAAGCTTTGCGTAGACAAGCATTAGATTTTCTTGCAGTTCGCGGTTATCAATTGGTATATACACCATTTATTGAATACATCGAATCGTTATCTTCACTTTCAGAATCAAATCAAGATTTAGATTTGGTTACATTTAAAGTTATTGATCAACTTTCTGGTCGTTTGCTTGGTGTGCGAGCGGATATGACACCGCAAGTTGCACGCATTGATGCGCATGTTCGACCAATTGAAGGTGTAGCTCGTTATTGCTATGCAGGTACAGTCCTTCATACAAAACCGCAAAACTTTAATGCAACACGCGCTCCACTCCAGTTGGGTGCTGAGCTTTATGGCCATGACAGCATCGAAGCTGATGTCGAAATGATTGATGTTATGCTTGGTTTGTTGGAAAAAACAGATAGTTTACAAGGTGTTCACTTAGACTTAGGTCATGTTGGTTTATTCCGTAGTCTGGTTAAGCGCGCTGGTTTAAATAAAAATACTGAAAATCAGCTGTCTGATTTATATCAGCGTAAGGCTTTACCAGAATTAGAAGAATTTACTCAAGACTTGCCAATGGGTACTGATTTTTATGCTCTAGGTCGTTATGCAAGCGATCTAGACGCTTTGCAAGCACATTTAAGTCCAAATATTTTAAATGATGTTGATTTTAAAAATGCGTTTGATGCATTGAAAACAACTTTTGCAGAAATAAGATCTCGCTGGTCTAGCCTTGATATTGGTATAGATGTCATTGAACTGCGTAGTTACCACTATCATACGGGTTTGATGTATGCCATTTATGCGCCTAATCGCGCTGCGCCACTTGCTCAGGGTGGGCGTTATGATGGTATTGGTGAGCACTTTGGTCGTGCTCGTCCAGCAACAGGTTTTAGTTGTGATTTATATGCTTTGGGTGCTACACAATTTACTGAAATTGAAACAGTTGTCGCTCCTAAAGGCAATCAACAAGATTTATTGAATGCAATTGCTGATGCACGTACTCAAGGTTTAAGTGTAGTGCAATTGTTAGGTAATGATGATTTAAGCTCTGTACCTTATGCGACGCATCAAATGGTGTTGCAAAATGGGCAATGGGTAATTGAAAAAATTTAATTGCTAAGTTTAAAAAGCTTAGCTTCCAATTTTAACAGCATGATGTAATGAGGCTATTATGGGCAAAAATGTTGTGGTACTGGGTACCCAATGGGGCGACGAGGGTAAAGGTAAGATCGTCGACCTGCTCACAGATCAGGCGGCTGCGGTCGTACGCTATCAAGGTGGACACAATGCAGGTCACACACTTGTCGTCGGTGGTAAGAAGACTGTATTACACCTCATTCCATCAGGTATTTTACGTGAAAACGTATTGTGCTTAATCGGGAATGGTGTTGTTCTTTCTCCTGAAGCATTAATCAAAGAAATGGCGATTTTGGAAGCGGAAGGCGTACCTGTTAAAGAGCGTTTACGTATTTCACCAAACTGTCCTTTGATTTTGCCTAACCATATTGCACTAGACCAAGCACGTGAGAAAAAACGTGGTAATGCCAAAATTGGTACAACAGGTCGTGGCATTGGTCCAGCTTATGAAGATAAAGTTGCACGTCGTGCTGTACGTGTAGCTGATTTGATTCGTGGTGGCGCATTACTTGAAGAAAAACTTAAGGAAATGCTAGAGCTTCATAACTTCCAACTTTCTCAATTCTATGGTGTTGATGAAGTGAAGTTTGAAGATGTACTTGAGCTTTGTAATCAATGGCGTGAAGTGCTTGCACCATTAGTGATTGACGTGACCAAAGTGTTACATGATTACCGCAAAGAAGGTAAGTCAATTATGTTTGAAGGTGCTCAAGGTTCGTTACTTGACATCGATCATGGTACTTATCCGTTTGTAACAAGTTCGAATACAACCGCTGGTGGCGTAAGTTCTGGTTCTGGTATGGGGCCATTACATTTAGATTATGTATTAGGTATTACTAAAGCATATACAACACGTGTAGGTGCTGGTCCATTCCCAACTGAGTTGCATTACGATGCTGCTACAGATACAGGTGATGCGATTGGTCGTCATTTAGGTACTGTGGGTCACGAATTTGGTGCATCTACAGGTCGTCAACGTCGTTGTGGCTGGTTCGATGCTGAAATCCTACGTCGTTCAGTTGAAGTGAACTCATTGTCTGGTATTTGCTTGACTAAGCTAGATGTATTAGATGGTTTAGAAGAAATCAAGATCTGTGTAGGCTATGAAGATGTGGATTCAGGCTGTGCAGGTTCTTCTGATGCAATTTCATTTGAAAGCTTAAAACCAATCTATGAAACAATGCCAGGTTGGAGTGAGTCTACAGTAGGCTTAACTCAAATTGATCAACTTCCTGCAAATGCGTTAGCTTATGTAAAACGTCTTGAGCAGTTAATTGAATGCCCAATTGATATTGTTTCTACAGGTCCAGATCGTGCAGAAACCATTATTTTACGTCATCCATTTTCAGCTTAAACTGAATAGATAACGTCAAAAGCCTCTTTTTAAAAGGGGCTTTTTTATTTTTATGGATTTATATATCAAAAATCTCTAGCAAAAAATCAGCTTTTTATTTCAGTCATTGTTATTTCACAGAATGGAAAATCCCCGTTATATTCACTCTACATTCAAACGAAGAGGGTTTTAACCATGACGAAAAAAAACAATTCGCTATAATGGATATGAACTGGCATGCCAATGTTAGGTTATATCAAGGCGATTAAAAAGGTACAAGCCAATTCTGATCAGGCGGGGAAAGGAATTGGTTTGAACATTTTAATACAATAAGAATAATCCTAAATGTTAAATAAAAAAACGAATAATAAATCTAGGGGAATCTATTGATTCCCTTATTTTTTCTAAAAATAAAAACAGCTGTGCTTTGAAGTGGAGAGCACAGCAGTTGTGATCAGTATAAATAATCGTATTGTGAGCTAAATAAAATGGTATTAGAATTTTAAATTGACAAGATATAAAAATGAAACGGGATCAGCAATGGCAGGTGGTTGGGCACGTGACGGTGCAGAGCAGGAGCAGATTGATGCAACAATTTATGATGCGATTGCAAAAGCAAGACAAGATCTTTCTCATAATGAAGATGGAGAAGCCGCATTATATTGTGAAGAATGTGGCGAGCCCATTCCTCAAGCCCGCCGTGAAGCGATGAAAGGCGTGAAATATTGTATTCGTTGCCAGCAACAACTTGAGGAAAAGAGTAAGGCACTGGAACTATTTAATCGGCGGGGAAGTAAGGATAGCCAATTACGTTAAATCTTTTGCCTTATTAATCTTCTATCTCTTTCACAGCATTATATACAACGCTTGGCTCAATATTGAGCAACTTTTTACCAAAGCTACGTAACCACCAAACCAGTTGAGAGGTAAAAGCGACTTTTGCAGTAACCTCAACAATATTTTCTTCTAACGGCGTAATCTTTTGGTCTTTACTTAACTGACTTTCATAAAAGCTTTTTGCTGTACTTTCAGTCATCGTTAGTTTGAGCTGAATTTGTTCGGTCGGTTTGCTGTAATCTACACGGAAGCCCAACGCACCTGATTCGATATAATTATCAATATCAAAATTTACGGGATGTAGAGCACGGTTATCAAGTACAGTTGCTGCTTTAAAACGGTGCAGGGCAAAAGTTTGTACTTCAGTTTTATCATTTCTGGTACAGATTAAATAAATTACTGCACCTTTTTGAACCAAAGCTAAAGGATTTAAAATATAGGATTTATCTTCGCCTGAATTGGTCCGTGCTCGATATATACATTCAATTTGTTTATCTTGTAGTAAGCCTTCATAAATTGCTTGTTGAGCTTGTTTATCAACCATCGGAGGGATTAATGGTTGCGAAGCAGGAACAATACGAACTCGATTGATCCATTGTCTGACATTGTTTTGTGTAGACAAACTACGTTTTGCCAGATCAAACCAAGGTGTCATTTCTTCAAGTAAACTTGGCGGAAGTAAGTGTCTTAAATGCTCTTCTACCATCATAAAGGTGACAGCTTGAGAGCTGGTCATATGTGGCAAGCTTTGGATTGGTGCATCTGAACGCCAACGCCAACCTTGCGGTACAGTCTTATTGCTTTCAATGGGAAAGCGTTGAGCAATCTGATTTAAATCCCGCTGAATGGTTCGCAGGCTAATTTCGATTCCTTCACGTTGTAATGTTTCTTGTAATTCACGTGTCCCCATCCATTTCCCTGTAGAAAGACGAGACAATATCTGCCATTGGCGATAAAGGCTATTGGAAGTTTCTTTTTCTTGTACGGATGACATAAGCGTAATACGTAATTTAATGGTCTAAAGCAGACACAATAAAAAAACTAGCACTATTTAGCAAGCCCATGATCTTGAGATTACGTATTTACGACTGAAACAACTGTCGATTTATTGAATGATCTTAATCCTGATGAAAAAATAATCGTTTTATATAAGTGGCATTGAAATTGCTTATTTAAGATATAAATAAATGATGAGACGAGGTTTCTATGTCAGAACAAGAACACAACCTACATGTCAGTGCGGATTATTATACTCAAGAGCAAACGGCATCGGTATCAGTCCATTCGTCTACATTTATCCCACCGCTTAGTGTCAGTACAAACTTGTTTGAGCAGCTTAAATCTGAGTTTTTTAACGAGATGCTTGATGACAAAAGTTTTAATGCGGAAGCTTCAAAAAAAATTGAACAGTGGTTGAGCATTCGCAGCCTTGATGAGTTACGAACACTTGGGAATCAAGCGAAGCAACATTTCCTTTATCAGGGAATCACATTCAATGTGTATGGCCATCAAGAGGGTGCTGAGCGAACCATTCCTTATGATTTGATTCCAAGAGTGATTGAAAAGAAACAATGGGAAAAAATTTCATCAGGTTGTGCACAACGCGTGAAAGCACTCAATTCATTTTTGGATGATATTTATCATGGGCAACATATTTTAAAAGAGGGGCTTATTCCTGCTGATCAAGTGATTGCACATGAAGCATTTCAGCCACATATGTTAAATCATCATCTTAAAGGGAAGGTTTATTCACAAATTAGCGGTATTGATATTATTCGTGATGGTCAAGGTGATTTCTTTGTACTTGAAGATAATTTAAGAACACCGTCTGGCGTATCTTATATGATTGAGAGTCGTAAGATTAGTAAAAAACTAATGCCTGATTTGTGCATCAGTAACAATTTGCAAGGCATAGAACAATACCCAACTTTATTAAGAACAATTTTAGAAGAGAACGCTTATGTGGATAAGCCACTTATTGTGGTATTAACACCAGGTCGTTTTAACAGTGCTTATTATGAGCATTCATTTTTAGCACGAGAAATGGATGTGCCATTAGTCACGAGTCGAGATTTATTTGTTGAAAATGATCGAGTTTTTGTTAAAACAATTCGTGGTCGTCAGCAAGTTGATGTGATCTATCGCCGTGTCGATGATGACTTTCTTGATCCGTTAACTTTTAGACCTGATAGTACATTAGGAGTTGCAGGGTTGATGTCGGCTTATTTGCAAAAAAATGTTGTGATTGCAAACGCACCAGGTACAGGTGTTGCTGACGATAAATCAATTTATCCTTATGTTGATAAAATGATTCAATTTTATTTGGGTGAAACAGCAATTTTAAGTAATGTTCCGACATATCAATGTCGTGATCAAGAACACTTGGATTATGTACTTAGTAATTTAGAAAAATTGGTCGTGAAAGAGGCACAAGGTTCGGGTGGATATGGGATGTTGATTGGACCACAAGCAGATCAACAACAAATTGAACTATTTAGACAAAAAATTATTGAAACACCACATTTGTATATTGCACAACCCACTCTGGCACTTTCTGTAGCACCAACATTAACGTCTGAAGGGGTTGCTGAACGACATATCGATTTGCGTCCATTCGTTTTAAGTTCGCCTTATCGTACTGAGATTGTGCCAGGAGGTCTGACTCGAGTTGCAATGCAAGCGGGTTCTTTAGTGGTTAATTCCTCTCAAGGCGGTGGTATCAAAGATACATGGGTTGTAGAAACATTGCATTCTTGAACGCTTTCCTTAAGAGTTTTAGTCCAAAGTCTCTAGCCTAGTGCCGTACTTTGGGGATTTTGATCATATATAAGGGAGGAAATTTATGCTTTTACTTAGCTCAAGCGCTCATCATATTTATTGGTTAGGTCGTTATTTATTTAGAATTGGTCATGTTGCTAGCCATTTGCCATTTTGTGATGATGAACAAGCAGCAGATTTTGCTCAAGCGCTTTGTTTACATATCGATGATGCTGAGAATCTGAATAATTTTATGCTAGACCATCAACAACCCTATTCTTTATTGAGCCAGCTTGAGATTGCTCGAGATAATATTCAAGAATTACGTGGTTTACTGTCAGCTCAAACCTATGCTGAGCTGAATCATATAATTAAAAATGCAGTATCAGATGGTGAAGAGATTCAAGCCGTCGTAGGGAAGTGTTGTGCTCTTTTAAAAACAGAACAAAACGATGTTTTCTTATTCTTTCATGTTGGACAATTTATTGAAAAAATTGATACGCATTTCCGTTTTCAACATAATATTCAGGATGTTATAGCTTCGATTGATCCGATTATTGAACAGTTATTTGAACTAGGTTGGGATGACTTGCAGCCAAATTGGCAGATTCTAAAAGAGCAACCTAATTTAAATCAGTTTTATGCCTTTACCTATAAGTTAGAAAATCAATTTGAGGCATTCTCATGAAACTCATGGTGAATCATCAAACGCACTATCGTTATACGCAAGTTGCTCGAAATAGTGTGCAATCGATTAAAATGATGCCGCAGAGTTCTATGCACCAAAGCATAGAAAACTGGCATATTAGTGTACCGGGACAATATTCATGTCAAAGAGACGCATTTAATAATTTATGGATCACTGCAACTCAGAGACATGAATATCGCTACTTGACCATTATGGCGCAAGGTGTCGTTGATTTATATGCAACAGAACTCGGCTATGTAGAAACGGATGTTTCTCCAATGCTTTTTTTGCAGCGTACCATGATGACGTGTTGCGATCTAAGTATGCTTGATTTTGCTCAGGCGGTGGTCAAAGTAAAAGATCGTAAGCATTTAATACTTTTATCTGAGAAAATTTTACAACAAGTTCAGTACCAGCCTGAGACCACCTCAGTGACGACTTCTGCAATTGATGCATTTCATGCAAGACAAGGTGTATGTCAAGATCATGCACATATTTTAATTGCAATGTGCCGTGGATTACATTTACCAGCTCGTTATGTGTCTGGCTATATATATGATGCAAATCAACCGCACCTAGCCAGTCATGCATGGGCTGAGGTTTTTGTAGAAAATGAGTGGTATTGTTTCGATGTAAGTAACCAGATATTTACCCCCAAAAATCATATTTATGTCGCAGTTGGTCGTGATTATCTAGATGTTGCACCAATTCGAGGTATCCGTGAGCAAGGTGGGGTGGAAAGTATGATATCTACGGTTCAAGTTTTGGCTTGTTGAAGGTAAGAGAAGAAGAGATGACCTATTGTTGTGCATTAAGATTAGAGCAAGGTTTGGTATTGATTAGTGATACTCGAACTAATGCAGGGGTCGATCATATTTCTGTATTTCGTAAATTACATACCTTTGGTGTTGAAGGTGAGCGTTTTATTGCATTGCAAACAGCAGGTAATTTAGCAACAACTCAAGCTGTTATTGGTCATTTACAAAATGCTTTAGCATTACATCAAGAGCCAAATTTATATAGCGCAAATACCATGTTTGAAGTTGCTGAATTAATTGGAAAGACTTTGCGTAAGGTACTCGAGGATGTTACGACTGATACTCAGGAACAGATGAACTACTCGTGTAGTATTTTGGTGTGTGGGCAGATTCAGGGTGAGGAAATGCAACTGTATAATGTCTATCCACAAGGTAATTTTATCTGTGCGACTACCGATACCCCATATTTCCAGATTGGTGAAAGTAAGTATGGAAAGCCAATTTTAGATCGTGCACTGCACTATACGATGCCATTAGATGATGCGTTACGTTGCAGTTTGATCTCTTTTGATTCAACATTAAGGTCTAATGTTTCTGTCGGATTGCCTTTAGACGCTTTGGTTTATCATAAAGATAGTTTTAAAATTCCTGAAGGGAAACGCATCCGAGAAGATGATCCTTACTTTACTCAGATTAGTAAACAATGGTCTGAAACCTTACGCCGTGGTTTGCAGGAATTACCGAAACCAACAGAAGATTATTGGGTCTAGTCAGCAAAGACAGGCATAATAAATTGATATACTTTATAAGTGTAAGAAAAAATGATATTTCAACTTTGTTATGCCAGTACCAGTACTTCTGAAAAAACACATTTGCCACTTGATTTAAGAGAAGTTTTAAGTGAAGCACACCATTTTAATTATGTGAATAATATACATGGTGTGCTGTACTTTGCAGATGGTTATTTTTTCTAGTGTCTGGAGGGAGAACAAGTGACTACTTTGGAACTGCTTGATAAAATCAAGCAAGACCCTCGCCATCAGCAGATTTATGTTTTTAATCCTCAACACATCTCACAAGGTCATTTCAAAGATTGGTCAATGAAATTTGTACGTAAAAATAGTCAGGTTTCAGAATTTTTCCAGCAGCATCTACAACAGGCCAAGTTTAATCCCTACTTGTTAAATGAGAGTTCGATTGCAGCATTGATTCCATTGCTTGCGGATATACAAATGGATGAGGTTGACTAGAATTTATATTTGTGTTGTATTCAATGGGCTTTTTTTGATAAAAAGCCCATTTTTTTGTCAAAACACCCTTAAATGGGAATATGTTTAGTCTCTGTAACTAAATATTATTAGAAAAATTTTTTAATTCAATTTTAGCATCGTAAAAATTTTACTTACGTTATCCAAGTAATCTACTTTTTTGCAATGTTTAAAATCTGGGGGAGGAGTAATGAAGCGAACTTTTAATTTCGTAAACATGGTCAACTGGATGAATTTTATCCGTTTAGCTATATCTGTAGGAGCCATTTATTCTTTGGCTGGTTGCTCCGTCATAACAGGAGTCTATGATGAAAATACGTATAGGATAAAACCTGCTAATTTGAATATTGTGAGAAGTCAGCCACTGGAAATTTATTTTGAGAGATTATTATATTTGAGTCAGAAAGATGCAGATATTGCAGCATGGCGATCTACTCAGCTATTTTCTTCAGTGACAGAAACGAAAGTCGATCAACCTTCAGCACTGGGCTATTTTTTGCGTGTGTCTTGTAAGGGAGATAGTTGGAGTAGTGTTCAGGATACTCCAGTGGCAACATTTATGTTATCAGTGCTCTCTGCTTTTACTTTGCCTTGGGAGGAGTATACGAATCCAAGTTGTTCGCTCACTATGTATGAAAATGGAATAGAGATTGCATCAACATATGTTAATTTTGAATATCGGAGATGGAACGCAGGTTGGGGATTGCTGCCACATTATTTTCAACGTCCAAGTATTTATGCAACTCATGCGCAAACCGAAGCCAATATTCGAGTACGTAACATGACGGCTGTTTTAACAAAGGAGGCTAAATAATGCATCGTAATCTCTATGTTATGACCATACTTGTTGTGCTGACTGGATGTGTTACAACTCCACCACCGATCCCTCAATTTCCATATAAAGAAAAGCAACGAGATACGGATGGGTATTATAAATATGCAACTTTTTGGTTTAATGGGAAATTAAAAGATGGTGTACCTGATGGTAAAGGTCAGTGCCGTACACGTTATCTCATAAATGAATATAATTCAGAGTGGATAAATAGTCCTTGTGAATTTTATGCTGGTGAGCGTCTTGGTAATTTGCATAAAAAACACTCAGAAAGTAGCCTAGCTGTTACAAATGAAATACGAGCTAAACAACTGAAGCATGAACGTGAAGAACGTGAAGAACAACAGCGTGCTGAAGCAGAAGAACGCCGTGAAAGGGAACGTAGCAGAGCAGCTTTTGAACAAAATATGGCTGCATCCTTGACGAGTCTCAATCAGCAAATGATGCGAGATCATCAGCAGATGTCAGCAATGGTACAAAGAGCAAGTACTCCATCTGTACAAGTACGAACTTATACACCATCAGCTTCAACGAGTTCATCTTCTAGCTCTAATTCTTCTTCTCGAACTTCGAGTTCCTCATCTAAGTCATCATCAGGTTCTTCATCTTCTTATAGTGCAAGTTCAACATCCAAATCATCAAGTTCTTCCTCATCAAGTAGTTCAGGTGGAAACAGCAATATTGGTGAAATTAATAAAAAATACCAAACTGAACGAGAGAAAAACTTAAGAGCTCAGGAACAAAAGAAATTAGAACAACAAAAAGCATATGAAGCCAAACTTGCCAAAGAACAAAAAGAGCGTGAGGAAGAAGAAAGACAGCGAGAAATACAACTTGCCAATGAAAGACGTGAGAAAGAACGCCAAGCTGAAAAAGAACGGAAAGAGCGTGAGCAGCTAGCACAAAAACAGCGGGAAGAGCTGGCAAAAGCAAACTATTTAATGAAATTACAATATGGCATTAAGTTGAAAGCTCGAAGCTGTTATGGCGGTAACTATGTTGTGGGGACTCGTCCAAAAATTTCACCACAACTTGTTTCAGGAATAAATGTTCACTATCGGGCATATTGTTCAGGTGGTGGTAGCTATAGTGGCATCAGTAAGAATTTTATTGGCATGGGGACAGACTGTTTTACTGGCGATACTACGGGTAATGAAATCCCTAAAAGTGTATTGTCTTGTAAAGCTGAGGATATGACTGTTGAAGTCACCAATGTAACGCCGATTCGTTAAAATACGATTCATTATTCCTATTTAAAGGACTATTCGGTTAAAACCAATAGTCCTTTTTTAATCTACTTTTTACAAGACCTGACGTTTTGGTCTTTGACTCAAGCGACATAATAATTCGTAACCAATCGTGCCATTTGCCGCAGCGACATCATCAACCAAACGAGATTTGCCCCAAAGCTCGACTTTAGTGCCGATCTCTGCCTGAATATGAGTGACATCAATGGCAATCATATCCATGCTGACACGACCAATAACAGGAACAAGTTGTTCATCAATCGCAACGAAATTTGGTTTTAAATAAGCACGTGGGTAACCATCACCATATCCAATGGAAACAATGGCAATATTTAATGGGCATGAAGCCGTAAAGCTAGAACCATATCCTACAAATTCACCTTGTTGAATAGAATTAAGCGCAATAATTTCTGCACTAAAGGTCATTACAGGCTTTAAATCGAGTTCATCTACATTTTTGTCAGCAAATGGACTTGCACCATAAAGCATGATACCTGGGCGAACAAAATCGAAATGCAATTCAGGATATTTATAGATCGCAGCGGAGTTACAGCATGATGCTAAGATAGGGGCGCATGCTTCTTTGACATGGAGAAATTGTTGCTTTTGTTGTTCATTTAAAGGGTGATCGGCATCTGCATTGGCAAAATGCATAGTAAGGACACAGCTAAAGCCTTCTGATTTTAAACGTTGAATGACATCGATAATTTCAGTCACTTTAAAGCCTAAACGGTTCATTCCGCTATTTAGCTTTACCCACACTTTTAAGCCCAAGGCATTATAAGCTTGTTTATGCTGAATCAACCATTCAACTTGTTGACTTTGATGAATCAGGCATTCGAGTTTGTGCTCAATTACTTGTTGCATTTCGTCTTCTGAAAATATGCCCTCAATCAAAGTGATGGGTTGAGAATATCCCAGTTGCCTGATCTCTAAAGCTTCTTCTAAACAGGCGACACCAAAGGCGTCTGTGGCATCCAAGGCGGCTAAACAGTCTTTAACTCCATGTCCATAAGCATTTGCTTTGACCATACTAACAATTTGTGAATGTGGAGCAAGTTGTTTAACGCGGTTTAAATTATATTGTAGTGCATCACTATCAATATAAACTGTTGCTTGGCGCACCCTGATTTCTCCTTTGGGTCGACATGGAAAGTTTTTAAGGCAGATCAATAACCGAGGGATTATTCCTCGTCATCGTATTGAGCATAGAACTCAGGTGAAAGGTTACTAAAGCGAGTGTATTGACCTTCAAAGGCAAGACGAACTGAACCAATTGGACCATTACGTTGTTTACCGATAATAATTTCGGCTGTACCAGCTTCTTTAGACTCTTTGTTATAGACTTCATCACGATAAATAAACATGATCAAGTCGGCATCTTGCTCGATTGCGCCTGATTCACGTAAGTCTGACATGACAGGGCGTTTATTTGGTCTGTTCTCCAAACTACGGTTAAGCTGAGACAGGGCAATGACAGGGCATTGCATTTCTTTAGCTAGTGCTTTTAAGCTTCGAGAAATCTCCGAAATCTCACCCACACGGTTATCGCCCATACCCGGCACTTTCATTAACTGTAAGTAGTCGACCATGATACAGCCGATTTTTCCATCATGCATTTTGGCAATACGTCGCGCACGTGCACGAAGTTCAGTTGGTGGTAGGGCAGAGGAATCATCAATATAGAGGTGCATTTCTTGTAATTGAAGAATAGTTCCTGTGACTTTGGTCCATTCATCTGCATCGAGATTACCTGAACGTAGATGACCCTGATGGACTTTACCCATTGCTGAGATCAAACGCATAGCAATCGAGTCTGCTGGCATCTCCATTGAGAATACGAGAGCAGGTAAGCGGTTGTATTGCAGTACACTTTCAACTAAGTTCATGGCGAAGGTGGTTTTACCCATCGAAGGACGGGCTGCAACAATAATCAAATCCCCAGGTTGCATACCTGAGGTTTTATTATCTAACTCTAAGAAACCTGTGGTTAAACCTGTAATATTGCCGTCTAATTTAGAAAGTTCATCGAGTTTAGAAATCACATCAGCAGTGACAGAGCTAATCGATTTTGGCCCTGAATCTTTCTTGTTATTATTATGCTGTTCGGCCAAAGAGAAAATACTGGTTTCGGCTAAATCTAGGATTTCACTGACAGGGCGACCTTTGGTGTCATAAGCATTTTGCAAAATATCACTACTGACTTTAATCATTGCGCGTAGTGTTGAAAATTCTTTAATTTTATTGGCGTAGATTTCAAGATTGTAAAAGCTTGAAGGTGAATCTGCCATCAATTGCATTAAATATTCTTCACCACCAATTGCATCAAGCAGGTTTTGTTTGAGTAACCAATCATTGACCAATACAGCATCATAAGGCGAGTTTTCTTGCGCTAGTTTTTCGATGGCACGATAAATATATTTATGACGTGTTGCATAAAAATCATTTTCTTTCAGTAAATCGCTAACTTGTTCAAATGATTCGGCAACCGTCATTAATGCTGCGAGCACAGCTTGCTCAATTGCGAGATTGTGCGGTGGTGTACGAAATTCTTTTAATTGACCTGAGTCACTCACTTTACTCTCTGTGTTTGGAGAATTTTTCGTAAAATTGGCATTCGCCTGTGACATAACAAGACCTAATAAAAAGATGAAACTGTAACGACTGACTATCTTAATCCAAATGGACGCAGACAGGAGAATTTAATTGGAAGAAAATTGTTTAATTGCTGGAAAAGTAGGGTGTACTAAAATATAAAATTTTAGGCATAAAAAAAGAGCATGTAAAAACATGCTCTTTTCTTTGCAGAAATTACTCAGATACGATAGTAACGAGAACTTCAGCAACAACATCATGATGCAATTGGATTGCGATGTTGAATTCACCAGTGTGACGAAGCGCACCGTTTGGTAAACGAACTTCTGCACGGTCTACTGCTAGACCAGCATTCGTTAAAGCGTCAGCGATATCACGAGTACCGATAGAACCGAAAAGTTTACCTTCATCACCAGCTTTAGCAGTGATAACGATATTTACTTCGTTCAATTGTTCAGCACGTGCATTCGCAGCAGCTAAAATAGCAGCTTCTTGTTTCTCAAGTTCAGCACGACGAGCTTCAAATGCAGCAGTATTTGCTTCAGTTGCAGCTACAGCTTTACCTTGAGGGATCAAGAAGTTACGACCGTAACCAGCTTTAACTGATACTTTGTCGCCTAATTTACCAAGGTTCTTAATGCGTTGTAATAAGATAACGTCCACAGCTCACCTCACTTACTTATGGTTGTCAGTGTACGGAATCAAAGACAAATAGCGAGCTTGTTTAATAGCTAACGCTAATTGACGTTGATAACGAGCTTTAGTACCTGTAATACGGCTAGGAACAATCTTGCCGTTTTCAGTGATGTACTGTTTTAAAGTGTCGATATCTTTGTAGTCGATGTACGCAACATTCTCAGCTGTAAAGCGGCAGAACTTGCGACGACGGTAAAAACGTGCCATTGAGGTTCTCCTTATTCAGCTTCTTGAATTGCTTGTTGTGCTTCTTCACGTTGAGCTTTACGCGCACGTTTCTCTTCAGCACTCTTAGCAAGTAAAGATTCTTCAGTAATTGCGTGTTCACGACGGATGATGATGTTACGAATGATTGCATCGTTATAACGGAACAATTCTTCTAATTCATCAAGAGTCGTTTGACCACATTCAACATTCATAAGAATGTAGTGTGCTTTGTGAATCTTGTTGATTGGGTAAGCCAATTGGCGACGGCCCCAATCTTCTAAACGGTGAATTTGACCTTCAGCTTCTTTGATCTGAGAGATATAGCGTTCAACCATACCTACAACTTGATCGCTTTGGTCTGGGTGTACCAATAGTACGATTTCGTAGTGACGCATTGTCAGCTCCTTACGGTTTAAGCAGCCCCCAACTAAAAAGTCAGAAGCAAGGAGTCATAACTAAAAAGTTATGTCGCAAATTGCGAAGCTGGGATTTTAGACACATTTCATTTAAATCGCAAGTAAATTCATGTTTTAGATCGAAGTAAAAAGATGATATAGCCTTTAAAATGAGGGTCATTAAAATCGTTTGAGTTATGTTGACGTAACCCATTTTGTACAAAACCGATTTTATAAGGCAGTTGCATTGCAGAGATACGTTTTAAATATTGTGGGTAATTGGGAATGGTGGTTGTACCTTGATAGGTTTGGATCACCAGTTCACTGATATTATTTTTCAAAATAGTTAAAGTTTTCTGATCCTTAAAATTTGTCCAGTCAAGTAATCCTGTAATGCTAAGTTGATAAGAGGGAGGGAGTCTTTTTCTGAAACTTTCTAGAAAAAGGGCATATTCTTTTAAATCATTGGTTCGACTGTCGAAATCAATTTGAATTCCCTGAACTTGATTCCCTTGATTTCTCCAATGTTCTAAACGTTGGAAAACAGTTTGATAGTTTTGTTCGTTCCAAGCCAGATGATGTGTTCGAAAAACTAACCAAATTTTCTGACGAGGTAATTTTAGGATAGAAACACCTTGTGGGATCAATATAGAGCTGTGTTTTTGTTTTGAATATCGAATTTCACCTTGTAAAATATACAGTTCCTTCGCATGAACCAGATAAGGGGTTGTCTGAATATCACCCCAAATCCAGAAAGAAGCAAAATCATTGGCATCAACTTTTGAAGTTGCTGATTGTGTCGGTTGGCAGGCATTCAGGCTAAAAACCAGAAAAATACAGAAAACCGTTTTAAGCAACTTCATGGCTAAAAGTTACCAATAATATTTAAGTGATTTTGCCCAACTGGTATTTGGATAATCTGTTTTGATTTTATCAAACCATTGTTTTCGAACAGATTTGTTTACTTCATTACCACCACAATCATTAATACCACTTGGCGCATAACATTGAATTGCGCGATAAAGGGCGTAAGCTTGTAAATCGCTTTTGCTTGATGATTTGATGAGATCTTGATAAATCTGACCACGAGCAAAAATTTTTCCTGAAAAATTTGATGTTTGTTTTTCATTATAAGAAAGTTGCTGTAACGAATATCCTTGTTCACTACGGAAATATTCTCCTAAGCAAACATTTAATAATGAATCTTTAGGTGTTTGAGCCAATTGATTAACTAAAGTCTCTAAATTTGAGCATTTTAGTTGTGGTGTAATGTGTGCTCCATTCCAAATGAAATTAGAAAAATCTGGCTTATTCTTCAATTGTTCATTGTCACTGTTATAACCTTGATATTGCATGGCATTTTTGGGCATAAAAGCATAGCTTTGTTTAAACAATTCGAATTGTTGATGTACTAAGCTTTTACTCAAAAGGGTGTAGATCGCAGCTTGTTTTTGATTGATATTGCTTTGATCAGATTGAATAATTTTTTGCAAACTGTTTGTATTTGCGATTTGAGTAATAAAATTTCTCTGCAGGTTCGGCTGAGTAATTTGAGCTTTTTCTCCAATAAATGCTGAATAGTCCTGTTTTATTGCCAAATGGTTGGATAATGCTGTTTCAAATAAACTGCGTTGATAGCTGTCTTTGGCCTGTGTAAGTTCCTGATGCCAATATTCTTCAGCATTTTGAGGTTGTCCAATTTTTTCTAAAATTTGTCCTCTCAAAAAAGTTTGGCTTAACTGCAAATAACTACTATTTTTAGCATTTGCTTTAGCTAAGTAATTTTGAGCTTCTTGAGCTTTATTTTGAACAAAAAATAAGTGAGCAGCTTGTAAATACTGAAATAATTCAGGCTGGGTTCTGAAAAAATCTTTTTGTGCATTCAGTTGTGCCCAAGAAATCGAATGATAATTCTCAGAATTCGATTCACGCATATGCATCAAATCATATACTGCCAAAAAGAAAGGGTCTTTTAGATTGCTCAGATTAAAAGCTGAGCTATCGAACACTCGGCGATCAATTTCGGCGGGAAGTTCACTCATCTCCAAATTATAAAATTTTGATGTCGGATTTTTAAGTTGCCAGACAATTTCATTAACCAATAAATCTTGGCGTTTTGAAAGCCAAAAACCACGACGCATAAAACCACGCGCACTCGCGATATATTGTCCATTTGGATAGGCTTTTAAATAGGCATTAATATTATCCAAGAATTGTTTAAGTAAATTTTGGTTAATATTATCTAAATAGACATCGCCATATTTATCTACACCAGTTGCATAGGCGGAATTGAGTGATGTCCGAATTAACATATATTGCGATGTTTCTTTTAACCACGTATCTTCAACGTTGGTTAAGACGGTATAAATTTTGGTCGCTGCTGAATAATTGCTATTATAAAACAGAATGCTCGCATTTAAATAAGAAGCATATTGACGTGTTGTGATTGACCAATTTGGATTAATCGCAATCAATTCAATTTTGTCACCACACTGATTCATTTTCTTGCGTTCAGAAATCAAAATTTGCTTTTCTAGATTTGGAATCGCTTTATTATTTTGTACTTGTGTATTAAAAGTTTGATTACCTGAATCAAAGCTCGTACAACGTTCGTCAAAAACGGTGTCATTTCTTTCTAATCGTTTTCTTTGATTTGGCAATTTATTCTGAGTCAGAGATGACAGATTCGCTGCATCAAAAGGTACCGTTCCATATACCGCATCCCATAAATTGGCATCAGCTGTCATCGGCTTAATTGTCGCAAGCTCTAAGTCGCTGAGTAATAGTGTCATATTGGTTTGACTATCATTTGCTGGATATAACACAGGAAGATTGCTACAGCCGTTTAAATTTTTGTCATTTATGGCAAGGTTTGGCTCGCAAAATTGCTCTACACCAGCATAGGTGATTGGGCTATAGCAAATGACCAGTGAAAGCGAAGAATAGACAATTGATTTGAATATAAATTTATTTTGTAGTTTCATTTAGGCAATAAAGGGTGAAATGTTTTTATTGCACGAAATGATAACAACTGAAGTGGGGAATAAAAAGACAGAGAAGTCTCTATCTTTTTAAAAAATAGGGAGGAAGGGCGCAGGGCTTTTAAATGTAAAGCTAAAGCTCAAACTAATCACAGTAATTAAGATTACTGAAAAAAGGAAAAAGCGTTTTGCCCAAAGCTGATCATCTTCAGCTTTAAATCCTAAAATACCAATGTAAAACCAGTAAATACAAAGTGAATTACAGATGACCAAGAAAATAATATTGGTATATCCATATATATACAAAGCATTCATCGCAACAGTGAATAAAATCACATAGATCAGCGATTCAATTTTAGTTCTATGAATAGAACGTGCAACAGGTAAAATAGGCACGCCTGCGTTTTTGTAATCTTCAAAACGATAAATCGCAATTGCCCATGAATGCGGCATTTGCCATAAGGCATATGCAATAAAAATGAGAAGAGCAGCCATATCGAAATGATGACTTACAGCCGTATAACCAATAACAGGTGGACTCGCTCCAGAAATACTACCAATCACGGTTTGATGGATCGTGGTACGTTTCGTCCACAAACTATAAAAACCGACATAGACGACAAAACCAATGACTGCGAATAAAAATGCATAGGCATTCACATAGAACCAGAGCATGCTAAAACCAATCACACCTAATACAAGAGCATAAAACATTGCAATAGAAGGAGATATGGTTTTCTTAACAAGAGCACGATTCATTGTGCGTTGCATTTTTTGATCGATGTCTTGATCAATAACATTATTGACTACACAACCAGAAGCAACCACAAAAGTTGTTCCAAGTAATGTAATTAATAATAAGAGGAAGTCTATAGAGCCTTGGGCGGCTAAAAAGAAGCCGCCCAAGGTGGTAATAAAATTACCGAAGAGAATTCCTGGTTTAGTCAGGAATAAATACTTTTTCCACATGACAATCAGTTTAGATCATCATGTTGTAGTGTAGGTAATTCATAATCCACACAGAGCCGACTAAAAGTACAGCAATACATAAGATTGTGTAGATAAATGCAATAAGGTTCCAGCGTTGTTCAGATGATGTATTCATGTGTAAGAAATACACAAGTTGCACGATTACCTGAGCAACAGCAGCGATTGCAATAACAGTAACTAAGATGCCACGGCTAAATCCGCCCGACATCACCATCCCGAATGGGATGATGGTGAGGATAACAGATAGGATAAACCCAACAGTGTATTGCTTAAAGTTACCGTGCGACGCACCTGCAGCATTATGGTCATGACCACTCATTAGAGAACTCCCAGTAAGTAAACGACGCTGAATACACAGATCCAAACGATGTCAAGGAAGTGCCAGAACAAGCTTAAGCAAGCAAGACGACGTGTATTCGGTAAGGTCAAACCATTCTTTTTGATCTGATACATCAATACTAACATCCACACTAAACCAGAAGTTACGTGGATACCGTGTGTACCAACCAAAGTAAAGAACGATGATAAGAATGCACTATGAGTTGGACCATGACCTTCATGAACAAGGTGATGGAATTCATTGATTTCCATACCGATGAAGGTTGCACCGAAAAGGAATGTAATGAATAACCAAGTAATGACTTGATTTACATTCTTTTTATAAGATGCAAGTACTGCAAAACCAAAAGTTACAGAAGAGATCAAAAGGGCAAAGGTTTCACCCAATACATAACCCAATGATTCACTGAATAAGTCTTTTGCACTTGGAGTACCAGGTGGGACATGACTGCTCAATACAGCGAACGCGATGAAGAGTGATCCGAAAAGAATCAAGTCACTCATCAAGTATGTCCAGAAACCAAAGACAGTTAAGTCGGTATCATCATGTTCGTGATGACCGCCATGACCGTGGTTGTCGTGATGAAGTACTTCAGCCATTTCCTTAGTCCTTCTTCAAGTGTTTTTCAAGTAATGCATAGCGTTCGTTTTCAATACGCTCTACTTCAGCAGCAGGAACATAATAATCAACATTCTTAGTGAATGAGCTTACGATCAAGCTAACAACTGCAGCAACGAATGAAACAACGACTAGCCACCAAATATGCCAAATGAGAGCAAAGCCAAGTACAGTAATGAACATTGCAATGACAAAACCAGCAGCACGATCAGTCGGCATGTGGATGTCTTCATATTTAGTGTTACGTGCATATGCTACGCCATTTTCTTTGTCAGTCCAGAAACGGTCAACGCCGCTAGCTTCTGGTACATGTGCAAAGTTATAGAATGGAGCAGGAGATGACGTAGACCATTCAAGTGTACGACTATCCCAAGGGTCGCCTGTGTAGTCCATGTTGTCTTTACGTTGTAAGAAACCAACGATGATTTGCATTAAGAAACATGCAATACCAATAGCAACAAGAACGGCACCAAATAATGCGATCGCTAAGTATGGATCCCATTCTGGGTTGTCATATGTATTCAAACGACGAGTCATACCCATGAAACCAAGGATATAAAGTGGCATGAATGCAAAATAGAAACCGAAGAACCAGAACCAGAACGCAGCTTTACCCCATGCTTCGTTGAGCTTCCAACCAAACATTTTCGGCCAGTAGAAGATGATGCCGGCAAACATACCAAACACCACACCACCGATAATTACGTTATGGAAGTGAGCGATCAAGAAGAGTGAGTTGTGTACAAGGAAGTCCGCAGGCGGAACAGCCATAAGTACACCAGTTAAACCACCAATACCGAATGTTACTAGGAAGCCAAGCGTCCATAACATTGGAGTAGTAAAGGTGATGCGACCTTTATACATCGTGAATAACCAAGAGAAGATTTTCACACCTGTAGGAATCGCAATAACCATGGTCATGATACCGAAGAACGCGTTAACGTTCGCACCAGCACCCATGGTGAAGAAGTGGTGAAGCCATACAACGAACGCAAGTACAGTAATCGCGATAGTTGCATACACCATAGACTTGTAACCGAACAACGCTTTACGAGAGAAGGTTGCAACGATTTCTGAGTATAAACCAAATGCTGGTAATACCAAGATATATACTTCAGGGTGACCCCATGTCCAGATCAAGTTCACGTAAAGCATTGGGCTACCGCCAAGCTCATTAGTGAAGAAATGGAAACCGAAGTAACGGTCTAAAGTAAGCATTGCAAGCGTACCTGTTAATACAGGGAATGATGCAATGATTAATACAGCCGTACACAGTGAAGTCCATGTGAAAATAGGCATGTCCATTAATTTCATGCCAGGTGCACGCATTTTAATGATGGTAACAAAGAAGTTAACACCAGATAAAAGCGTACCTAAACCTGAAACTTGCAGTGCCCAAATGTAGTAGTCAACACCTACACCTGGTGAATATTGGATACCTGAAAGAGGAGGATATGCCATCCAACCAGTCGAAGCGAATTCACCTAAAACAAGTGAAGCCATCATCAAACCAGCAGCACCCGCAAATAACCAGAAGCTTAAAGAGTTCAATAATGGGAATGCTACGTCACGAGCACCGATTTGCAATGGAACAGAAATGTTCATCATACCTACAACGAGACCCATAGCCACGAAGAAGATCATGATTACACCGTGTGCTGTAAAGATCTGATCGTAATGGTCTGGATGTAAGTAACCTTCACCACCGCCTTTAGCGAGGAAAAGTTGTAAACGCATCATGATCGCATCGGCGAAACCACGCAGAAGCATGACTACTGATACGATGATATACATGATACCAATTTTCTTATGGTCTACAGATGTGAACCATTCGTTCCATAAGTATCCCCATTTTTTGAAATAGGTAATACCGCCTAGAACTGCAATGCCACCAAGAGCCATCATGACCATGGTAACGAGTACAATCGGCTCTGTTGGAATAGAATCCCAGCCTAATTTGCCAAAAATCATATCCATGTCTTATTCCCCTTGAGCAGCGTGTTCAGCTGCAGCATGAGTTTCTGCTGTTGCATGTCCAGCAGCAGAGTGGTCAGCACCGTGATAATTACTCATGTAGTGGTTGATAATTGTTTCAAACAATTTTGGCTCAACTGAAGAGTAATAAGTCACAGGGTGTGGCTTGTTCGGGAACGGTTTCATAGCTTCAGCTTTAGCAAGTGCTTCTTCATCACCAGCAGCCTTAGCACGGTTTACAAGAATTTCGATCTGATGTTTAGAACGATCGCCATCTTTAAGTGTCGCTAATTCAGCTTGGTCAAGTGTACCTTTTTGAATTGCTTCAGCATTGATACTTGTACCATTACCCGCTTTAACAGCTTCTACCCATTGTGCAAACTCTGGTTCAGTTACACTATGTGCCTTGAAGCGCATTTGTGAGAAACCATAACCTGAATAGTTAGCTGAGAAACCACGGAATACACCTGGTTCGTCCGCTAAAAGGTGAAGATGAGTCTGCATACCCGCCATTGCATAGATCTGACCACCTAACTGTGGGATGAAGAACGAGTTCATCGTAAAGTTAGAAGTAATCTTAAAGCTTACAGGCGTTTTTTCTGGGAAGCGTACTTCGTTTACCGTTGCAATGTTTTGCTCAGGATAGATAAAAATCCATTTAAATTGTTCAGCGATGGCTTGAACAGTTAAAGGCGCTTTATCTGACTCTAACGGACGGTAAGGGTCGTACTTGTGGGAACCCCACCAAGTTAACCAAGCTAAAATACCAATAATAATGACAGGAACACCCCAAACAACGATCTCAATTGTCGTAGAGTGTGCCCAAGTAGGTTTATAGTCTGCATCTTTATTCGATGCGCGATATTTCCAACCAAACCATAATGCCATGATAATTGATGGAATCACCACCAATAGCATTAGATAGATCGCAGTCATCATCAGGCTACTTTGACCTTGACCTACTGGACCTTTATTGTTTAGTAGTACCATATCACCGCCACACCCTGTCAAGAGCGCAGCCATCGTTGATAAAGACAATACAGCTAAAATCGTTTGTCTCATTTTACAACCTCGGTGAAGAGTCCCATTCCCTAATTTAAATTATGGGATAGCGATTAAAGTGTCGCATGATTGATAAGAATTTTTTGTGAAATGCTTAGCAATCATGCGACACCGCTACGTTGTTGGGCATTATGCCTCATATTGAAAAACTAAGCTACATCTAACACAGTCAGAAATACTTGTTTTGAAACCTGATTTATTTTGTAGGAATTGTTGTTGAAATGTGTATTTTTTCTATAAATATCAATTTCATAGAGCAAAAAAGAGGAGTGAATCCTCTTTTGCTTAGTTAATTAAAAATTATTGCTTTACGACCTTAGTTTTTGCCAATTTATCGTGCAAAGTTTGGCGATTTTTATTAAATGCAAAGAAAGCATAGTCGATAATGGTAATAAATGGCATAAACAATAAATTCAGAATGATAAATAAAGCACTTCTCAACCAAAAAGCTCTAATCGTATTGATTGCCGTATGTGTTTCAGCATCTACGATTTTAATTTTGGTTATTTTTTTACCAATGCTTTGTCCAGACTTCGCAATTAAAAAAGCTTGCAGCATCAGCATTAGGATCAAATAAACAAAAATACTCATCCATGCTTCATTTGGAATAAGCTGCATAAGTTGATGCTGCAACTCAACTGCTTCACTTGAAGCGACTTGGCTTGCTTGTAATTGCTTTTGAATTTTAAATAATTCTGTGTACTGGCTTTCGTTAAAGAAAAAAGATGGTATAGCAGCCATCGGAAGCCAAAGAGTTAAGTCAATCATCTTAGCGAGTGCACGAGAATGAAATGAGGCGAGTTCAAATGTTTTTTGTTCAACTTTAATTTTAAAAGTTGACTGCTCAGTTTGATTGTTAATTTGATGATTGAATGATGAATAACCTACAGGTTCGTAGACAAGTTTTCCTTGAGTGAGTTCGCCAAGAGTTTTCCATTCACTCATACCTTCGTGCCACACCAAGTCTGTAAGTAATACTTGTTGGCTAGAAAGCATTTGGTTCAGTTGGTCTAAACTATAAGGTCCAGCTTGTTGGTTATTACGAGCCAAGTAAATTTGCATAATTAAAAATTCTCAATGACTAAAGATGAAAAAAGACCCTACGAAAGGGTCTTTTTTAAAAAAGACTATGCTTTCTTGATTTGTTCTTCAGCAAGGAAGAACCAAGTATCAAGCACTGAGTCAGGGTTAAGTGACACAGATTCAATACCTTGTTCCATGAGCCATTTAGCAAGGTCAGGGTGGTCTGAAGGACCTTGACCACAAATACCAACGTATTTTCCTGCTTTACGGCATGCATGAATTGCCATAGAAAGAAGGGCTTTAACCGCTGCATCACGCTCATCGAATAAGTGAGATACGATACCAGAATCACGGTCAAGACCAAGTGTTAATTGTGTTAAGTCATTTGAACCAATTGAGAAACCATCAAAATGTTCAAGGAACTGTTCAGCCAATAAAGCATTGGTTGGAAGCTCACACATCATGATGATTTTTAGACCATTTTCACCACGTTTTAAACCATTTTGAGCAAGCAACTCAATCACACGTTTTGCTTCAGACACTGTACGCACGAATGGAATCATGATTTGAATATTGGTTAAACCCATTTCATCACGGGCTTTCTTCAAAGCACGGCACTCAAGCTCAAAACAGTCACGGAAGTTGTCAGATACGTAACGACTTGCACCTCGGAAACCCAACATCGGGTTTTCTTCTTCTGGCTCGTATAATTTACCGCCGATTAAATTTGCATATTCATTTGACTTAAAGTCAGACATACGAACGATGACTGGTTTTTCAGCAAATGCAGCTGCAAGTGTTGAAATACCTTCAACTAACTTTTCTACATAGAATTCGATTGGCGAAGAATAACC
>JACCDZ012030384.1_pt1 | contig 36197 bp, 30 predicted proteins | sample 7449551 | NCBI WGS metagenome assembly JACCDZ01 (sample SAMN15323452, study PRJNA562643) | freshwater metagenome | isolation source: river surface water | place: USA:Blue River Watershed | collected 2017-08-18 | reverse complement strand
GCTGCCGAAGTGTTTGGCGTGAGCGTGGACGCCGTCAGCACCGAGCAGCGTCGCTATGCCAAGGTCATTAACTTTGGCCTCATCTACGGCATGAGTGCGTTTGGTTTGGCCAAAGCGCTGGGCATCGACAACGGTGCGGCCAAGAACTACATCACGCGCTACTTTGAACGCTTCGCGGGCGTGAAGCGCTACATGGACGACACACGCGAACAAGCCAAAGCACAAGGCTATGTAGAAACCGTGTTTGGCCGCCGTTTGTACTTGCCCGAAATCAACAGCCCCAACGGCCCACGCCGCGCAGGCGCAGAGCGTGCTGCGATTAACGCACCCAGGCAAGGCACAGCCGCCGACCTCATCAAGATGAGCATGGTGGCCGTGCAAAAAGCAATCGACCAGCAACAACGCCAAACCAAAGTCATCATGCAAGTGCACGACGAATTGGTGTTTGAAGTGCCCACGTCAGAAGTGGAATGGGTCCGCATCGAAGTGCCACGCCTGATGGCTGAAGTAGCGCAGCTGAAAGTGCCGTTGTTGGCTGAGGTGGGGGTGGGGTTGAACTGGGATGAGGCCCATTGAGCTGATAGTTTGCTCAGTCTTGCTCGTCCGACGTGTCATGCCACACCACTTGCCGAGCTAGCTTGATAAATCGCTCTTGCTCAGCCGCACTCAAGGGGTGAAGAATGTCTGCTTGCAGCGCATGCACGATGGGTTGCAGGGCCAAGTAAATTTTGTTGCCCTTGGCTGTGAGCGACAGCTCGCGTGAGCGACGGTCTTGCTCGCTCACCACGCGGCGCACCCAGCCTTTGTTGTCTAGACGCTCAATCACGCCGCCAATGGTGGCGCGGTCGTAGCCAATGATTTCCGCCACGGTGGCTTGGTCGACATGCGGGTTGTTGGCAATGGCGTCTAGCGCAGCGTATTGCACCGAGGTCAGGTCATAGCCTGCGGCTTGGGTGCGCTGCGCAAAGATTTGGGTGGATTGCTGTTGCAGGCGACGTATCAAGTGCCCCGCCATGTCATGCATTGCCATGCCTGTGTCTCCGTAGAAATACCAATATGGTAATCATACATACCATCTTGACGGATATTAGTAAGTGTAGTTATCATTTATCCAGCGCCAATATTTCGGCACCTTTCAAGCACTGGAGACAAGACATGCAGTTTTACAAAGACGGATTTCGCGGCGGTAACCCCGACATCAAGCAAGCCGCCCCCAACCGCCGCAACCGTGGCGTGAACGAGCCTTTGCCCGAGAAAGTGGATGTGCTCATTGCCGGCACGGGCCCCGCAGGCTTGTGCTTGGCGGCGCAGTTGTCGCAGTTCCCTGAGATCGAAACCCTGATCATCGAGCGCATGCCCAGCAACATCATCAAGGGCAAGGCCGATGGCATCAACACGCGCACGATGGAAATGTTCCAAGCCTTTGGCTTTGCCGACAAGGTCAAGCGCGAAACGTATTGGGTCAACCAAACCGCGTTTTGGATGCCCGACCCGACAAACCCCGACCACATCAAACGCGTGGGCCGTGTGCAAGACGTGGCCGACGACAGCTCGGAAATGCCACACATCTTGATCAACCAAGCACGCTTGCACGAGTTGTTCATCGAGGTCATGAAAAATTCGCCCTCGCGCTTAGAGCCCGACTACGGCTGGGAAGTTGAAAGCCTCACCATCGACCCCACCACCGACGATCACCCCGTCACCGTCACCTTGAAAGACGCCACGGGCATCAACTGGTGGGCCACCCGCACGGTGCGCGCCAACTACGTGGTGGGCTGCGACGGCGCGCACTCCAAAGTGCGCAAGTCGATTGGGGGTGAACTGCACGGCGACGCCGCCCACCAAGCTTGGGGCGTGATGGATATTTTGGCGAACACCGACTTCCCCGATGTGCGCCAGAAGTGTTTGATTTCGTCTGCCAAAGAAGGCAACGTGCTCATCTTGCCGCGTGAAGGTGGCTATGTGTTCCGCATGTATGTGGAGTTGGACAAGCTCAATGTGGGCGAAAAAGCCGCGCAGCGCAAGCTGACCCAGGACGACATGATTGCTGCGGCCAACCGCATCATCAAGCCGTATTCCATCGATGTGAAAGAAGTGGTGTGGTGGTCCATCTACGACATTGGCCACAGCATCACCGACCGCTTTGATGATGTGCCCGCAGGCGTAGACCGCAACCCACGTGTGTTCACCGCAGGTGACGCGTGCCACACCCACTCGCCAAAAGCAGGGCAAGGCATGAACGTGTCGATGCAAGATACCTTCAACCTCGGCTGGAAGCTGGTGCATGTGTTGCAAGGGCGCGCCGATGCCAGCTTGCTGCGCAGCTACTCCAAAGAGCGTTTGACCGAGGCCAAGCGTCTGGTGGAAACCGACCACGAATGGGCCCGCATCATGTCGGCCCCCACCACACAAGCCGAGCGTGATGGCAGCGAAGAGCCGCGCATCATTCGCCAATTCAAGGCCAACCTTGAATTCACGGGTGGCACGGCTGTGAAGTACGACAGCTCTGACTTGTTTGCTGCCAGCGCACACCAAGCTTTGGCCAAAGGCGAAGAGGTGGGCCGACGCTTTCACTCCGCTCCAGTGGTGCGTGTGGCAGACGCCAAGCAAATGCAGCTGGGCCATGTGGCCGAGGCGGATGCACGCTGGCGCATTTATGCCTTTGCAGGCAAGGCAGACAGTTCCAGTGCAGGGTCAGCCATTCACAAGCTGGCTGATTGGTTAGAAACCAATGCAAACTCACCCGTGGTCAAGCACACACGCAAGGGCGAAGACATTGACGCGGTGATCGATTTCCGTGCCGTGTTCCAACAAACCTTTGACCAACTGGCTTATGAGCACATGCCTTCGTTGCTCAAACCCAAAACGGGCAAGCTGGGTTTGCAAGACCACGAGAAAGTGTTCTGCGTGGACCACAAAGGCGTGGGCAATATCTATGACATGCGTGGCATTGACCGCGACAAGGGCTGCATGATCGTGGTGCGCCCCGACCAGTACGTGGCGCATGTGCTGCCGCTTGATGGCTATGACGAACTGGCTGCCTTCTTTGCAGGCGTGCTCGTCACGCAGCGTTGATCACTCGGCTTTGAGGTAGACCTTTTGCAGCAAGCGCGCCAGGGTTTTGCGTTCCGCAGGGCTCAGGTGCGCTGTGCCTTGCGCGTCGGCGGCACTGGCCGCTTTTTCTGCTTTTTTCATCAAGGCTTTGCCGCTGGTACTGAGCAGCAAACCCACGGCACGTCGGTCTGTGGGGTGGGGCTGGCGTTCGATCAAGCCTCGTTTGTCTAACTCGCGCAACAGCACCACCATGTTGGGCGGTAGCACATTGAGTTTTTGGCACAACTGGCGCGAGGTCACACCAGGCCAGTGCCCAATGACCGACAACACCGAAAAGTCCACGGTGCGCAAATCAAACGAGTGCACACCGCGAATGAAGTGCGACACCAAGGTGTGCGACGCGCGGCTGGCGTTGTAGCCCAGCAGGGTTTCTAAATACTCCGTGCCACCCGTTTCGTTCGCAACGTCGGCGACCTCTTCTTTGGGTTTGCGGGCGTTAGAAACTTTGCGTACGGCAGTGCTCATGGGTGGGATTGACGAATGTAAAAACTGAGCTCGGTTCAATGGCCGAGTTGGGCCTCAATCATGCCAGAGCGCATGCTTGCCTCTGGCAACACCCACGCACGCAATGCGGCAGCAGGTGCTTGCCAGCGTGCGGTGTGGCTACCTTGCGCGGCTTCAATGCGCGTCCAGCTCCAAGCCAGCAAGGCGAGGGTGGCCAAGCGCAAGTAGTCGCCCGCAATCCAGCTAAGGCGCACTTGGCCATCGGGCTGTTGTGCTGCGTGCAAGCAGGTTTGGGTGGTGGCTTTGAGCTGTGCAAACAGTTCCAACACTTGGCCTTCGTGGGTTGTGCTGGCAGATAAACCATGTGCCAGTCCATCCAACATGGCGTTCATGGCAGTGCCCCCATCGCTGACGACTTTGCGCATCAACAAGTCGATGGCTTGAATTTCGTTGGTGCCTTCGTAAATCATGGCAATGCGGGCATCGCGCACGTTTTGTTCAATGCCCCATTCGCTCACGTAGCCGTGGCCACCAAACACTTGCAAGCATTCGCTCGCACCATGAAAACCTTGGTCGGTACACGAGGCTTTGAGGATGGGGGTAATGAGCGCACACCAACGCTGCGCGGCTTCGCGCTGCGTGGCGTCTGGGTGGTGCTTGGCTTCGTCGAGTGCCAAACCAGTTTCGTAGGCCAGTACGCGTGCGCCATCGACCCACGCACGTTGCGTGTCCAAAATGCGGCGCACGGCAGGGTGTTCGATGATGAGGTCTGCGGGGGCTGAGCCTTTTTCGCCAGCTACATTTTGTGAAGCGTCCTTTGAACGGGGGGCGCGCATTTGGCGGCGCTCATGCGCGTAGGCATCGGCCTTTTGCCAAGCGGCGTCGAGCAAGCCCACACCTTGCAAGGCCACGTGCAAACGCGCGGCGTTCATCATCACAAACATGGCGTTCAGGCCACGGCCCACGTCGCCCACCAACCATGCACGTGCTTCGTCAAAGCGCATCACGCAGGTGGGGCTGCCGTGGATGCCCATTTTTTCTTCAATGCGTTCGCAGTGCACAGCGCTACGCGTGCCGTCCGCATAAAACTTCGGCACCAAGAACAACGACAAGCCTTTGGGGCCAGCGGGTGCATCGGGTAAGCGAGCCAGCACGAGGTGAACGATGTTGTCGGTCAAGTCGTGTTCACCACCGCTGATGAAAATTTTGGTGCCCGAAATCAAATACGCGCCATCGGCTTGCGGCACCGCTTTGGTAGAAGCCAGCCCCAAGTCGCTGCCCGCATGAGGCTCGGTCAGGCACATGGTGGCCAGCCATTCGCCCGTGCCTACTTTGCTGAGGTACTGGGCTTTGAGTTCGTCGCTCGCGTGGTGCTTGATGCACTCGTATGCGCCGTGTAACAAACCAGGAGCCATGGTCCAGCCGTGGTTGGCCGCAGACAGCCATTCATACAACACACTTTCCAGTACGGCAGGCAAGCCTTGGCCACCATCCTCAGTGGCGGTGCACAACGAGGCCCAGCCCGATTGCCAAAACGCTTGGTACGCGTCTTTGAAACCAGGAGGCATGGTCACGTGGCCGTCTTTCCACTGTGCGCCCACATGGTCACCCACGGGGTTGAGCGGGGCAATTTGTTCGGCGATGAACTTACCGCTCTCTTCCAAAATTTGGTTCATCAAGTCGGCATCGACTTCACCGTAGGGCGCGAGTGCGGCAATGCGCTCAGGTGCGTGCAACACGTTGTGCAGCACAAACTGAACGTCATCTAAACGAGGTTGGTAGTTGCTCATGTGATCAGTCCTTACGTGCAGCACCGAGGTAGGTGTCAATCACGCGGCTGTCTTGGGCCAGTTCGGCGGCAGGGCCGTGCAGGCTCACTTCGCCCATCTCCAGCACATAGCCGTAATCGGCCACGGCCAAGGCGGCGCGTGCGTTTTGTTCTACCAACACAATGGTCACGCCAGTTTGACGCAGGGTTTCGATGATGGAGAAAATTTCTTTCACGATCAGCGGGGCTAGGCCAAGGCTTGGTTCGTCCAGCATCAACACATCGGGGCGCGACATGAGCGAGCGGCCCACGGCCAGCATTTGTCGTTCACCGCCAGAGAGCGTGCCTGCTTCTTGTAAGCGACGTTCTTTGAGACGTGGGAAGAGGTCATACACATCGTCCATGCGGCTGCGCCATTGGCGGTTGCCCTTGCGCATTTGGCGAAAACCGCCGAGTTCGAGGTTGTCTTCCACGGTCATGGTGCCAAACAGCTCGCGCTTCTCAGGCACCAAGGCAATACCCATCATCACGCGTTCTTCGAGCGTGAATGCGCTGATGTCTTCACCACGGTAAAACATGTGCCCACGTGTGGGCAGCAAGCCCATGAGGGTGTTGAGTAGGGTGGTTTTGCCTGCGCCGTTGGGGCCAATGACGGTGATCACTTGGCCTGCGTCAGCGTGCAGGTCGATGCCGTGCAGCACTTCGGCTTTGCCGTAGCCAGCGTGGAGGTCTCGAATGTCGAGCAAGGGCGTTGTCATAGCCAGTCCTTAGTGTTCGGTGCCCAAGTAGGCGGCACGCACCACGGGGCTTTCTTGAATTTCTTTAGGGGTGCCTTCGAGCAACAGCGTGCCGAACTCCATCACCACCAATTTGTCGCAAACTTGCATGACCAAGTCCATGTCGTGTTCCACCAGCAAGATGCTCACGCCTTCGCCTTGCAGCTGACGCAGCACATCGGCCAATGCTTGCTTTTCTTTGTGGCGCAAACCAGCGGCTGGCTCGTCGAGCAACAACAAGGCAGGGTCAGCACACAAGGCGCGTGCAATTTCCATCAGGCGTTGTTGGCCCATGGCCAAGTTGCCTGCTTGTTCGTGCATGGTGTGGCCAATGCCCACGCGTTCGAGCTGTTGTTGGGCCAGTTTGAACAAGCGTTTTTCTTCTTCATGGTTGGTGCCCAACATGCCCGAGAGCACACCCGTGTGACCACGGCTGTAGCCACCAATGGCCACGTTTTCGAGCACGGTCATGTCTGGAATCATCTTCACGTGTTGGAAGGTGCGGGCCATGCCTTTGCGCAAAATTTCGCGCGAGGGCAAGCCACTGATGGTGTCGCCACGGAACTTCACGGCACCCGAAGTCAAAGGCAACACGCCTGTGATCAAGTTGAACGTGGTCGACTTGCCAGCCCCGTTGGGACCAATGAGGCCGACGATTTGCCCTGCGTTGATTTGGAAACGAATGTCGTTCACCGCCACCAAACCACCAAACTGTTTGCGAATGTCTTGCACATCCAGTAACAGTTCGCCACGTTGGGGCTTGTGCGTTTCGCTCAAGTGGCTGGCATCGGCCCAATCCACTTCACGATCACGGCGAGGCATGTAGCGGGCGACGAGCGACCACAAACCGTCGGGCAAGTACTTGAGCACGAGCACCAACAACACACCAAACACAATCACTTCGTAGCTGCCGCTGGTGCCAATGAGTTTGGGCAACAGCACTTGCAAGTAATCGTCCATCAGTTTGATGAGACCCGCACCGACGATCGCGCCCCAGATGTAACCCACACCACCGACCACGGCCATGAACAAGTATTCAATGCCCATCTTCAAGCCAAAGGCCGAAGGGTTGACGGTGCGCTGAAAGTGCGCCAACAACCAACCCGCCACTGAGGCCAGCAAGGCCGCCATGACGAAGGCCGTGACTTTGTAGCGGAAAGTGTTGATGCCCATGGCTTCAGCCATTTGTGTGCCGTTTTTCAGCGAGCGAATGGCGCGTCCTGCACGCGAGTCAAGCAACTGCACCATGCACAAAGCAGAGGCAAACAGGATGAGCCAAGTCAGCACAAAGAAGGGGCGACCTTGGCCAATGTCAAAACCAAACACATTGAGGCTTTGCAAACCCAGCAAGCCGTCGTACTTGCCCAAAGCATCCATATTGCCCATGAGGTAGTACAGCGACAAGCCCCAAGCAATGGTGGCCAACGGCAGGTAGTGGCCTGACATGCGCAAGGTGATCACACCGACGATGAGGGCACTCACAAACGTGAGCGCCAAGCCGACAAACAAGGTGAGCCAAGGCGACCAACCCAAATTCAGCGTGAGCCATGCCGTGGTGTAAGCCCCAATGCCCACAAACGCAGCTTGGCCAAATGAGGTCAAGCCCGAGACACCCGTGAGCAACACCAAACCCATACAGGTCATGGCATAGAGACCGATGTAGTTGAGTTGGAAGATCCAATAGTCAGGCACTGGCAGCACGGCCACCAAAGGCACAGCTGCAAACAAAATTAACCAGCGGTGATGCATCTCAATGTTCCTCATCAGAATGGCCACTGCTGAGCGAGCGCCACAGCAAAATTGGCAAGATCATGGTGAACACAATCACCTCTTTGAAAGCACTGGCCCAGAATGAGCCAAACGATTCGACGACACCCACAAACAGTGCACCTACCAAAGCGCCGGGGTAGCTTGACAAACCAGCCACCACAGCGGCCACAAAGCCCTTGAGACCGATCAAGAAACCAGAGTCATAAAACACGGTGGTGGTGGGGCCAATCAGCAAGCCCGAGACGGCGCCAATGCCAGCGGCCAACAAGAAGGTGAACTGGCCTGCAGCGTGGGTGGAAATGCCCATCAAGCGGGCACCCGTGCGGTTGACCGCCGTGGCACGCAAGGCTTTGCCAAACAGGGTGCGCTCAAAAAACATCCACAACGCAGCAATGAGCAACAAGGCGGTGGTGAAGATGATGACCACTTGGCCTGTGATGCTGAGGGGGCCAACGCGCCAGCTTTCAGTCAAGAAGCTAGGGTTACGGAAGCCTTCAGCACCAAAGAACAACAAGCCCAAACCCGTCATGGCAAAGTGCACGCCCACCGACACGATAAGCAACACCAAGGGGGTGGCCGATTCAAGCGACTGGTAAGCAATGCGATACACCAGTGGGCCAAACGTGGCCACCACGGCAATGCTCAACAACGCTTGCACAGGCATTGGGAAATTTTGAGGTGCAGCCCACAGGGTCACGGCTGCGATCAGCAAAGGGGGAATGGCCATCACGATGCCCGACTTGATGCCGTGCATCAAATTGCGGTCGTGGTGCCAACGGCTCCAGCATTCCATCACAGCAGCGAGGACAGCCAGCATCATGAGCAACCACACGGTGCCTGGTACTTTGCCCGCTTGCAGCATGGCCATGGTCAATGCGCCATAAGCCACACGCGCGCCTTGAGGAATAAAGATGACGCGTGTGACGGTGAAGACCAAGACCGTGGCCAAACCCAAAAGGGCGTAGATGGCTCCGTTGGTCGCACCGTCCAGCATCAGAATGCTGGCGATTGAGAAATCCATGTTGTGTCTCGTTTCTGTTCTGACAACTACTTTTTACAAAACGCCCAACAAGCCGTCTTGTTGGGCGTTTATTTCACGCGGCGCGCGAATTAGCGTTCGACCGCGAATTGGCCGTCCACCACTTTGAGCATCACACCTGTTTCCAAGGTGTAACCCCAGTGGTCGTCTTTGGTCCAGTTCATCACGCCGTGTGCAAACACGGTGCGGCCCATGCCTTCGATGGCATCACGAATGGCAGCACGGAACTCGGGTGTGCCGGGCTTGGCTTTTTTCAGGGCGACAGGGATCACTTTTTCCATGGTCACTTGGAAGTCGTAGGCATGGCCTGCAAACTGGTTGCGTGACTTAGGACCGTTGGCGGCTTCGAACTTGTTGACGAAGTCCATCGATACTTTCTTAGAGGGGTGGCTGTCTGGCAGTTGCTCGGCAATCACAGCGGGGCCAGAGACCACGAACGTACCTTCCACGGTTTTGCCGCCCACGCGCATCAAGTCTTGTGTGGCTGCTGCGTGTGTTTGGTAAATCTTGCCTTTGTAGCCGCGCTCAGCCAAGCCGAGTTGTGGCATGGCAGCGCCTGAACCAGAGGCCACCACCAACACGGCGTCGGGGTTGGCGGCGTTGATTTTCAAAGCTTGAGGTGTGACGCTGGTGTCTGTGCGTGCGAAGCGCTCAGTGGCCACGATCTTGATGCCAGCTTTGTCCAACTGAGGTGTGATTTCTTTGAGCCATTGCTCGCCATATGCATCGGTGTAGCCCAAGAAGCCAATGGTTTTGACGCCTTGCTTTTTCATGTGCTCGACCACAGCGTGGCCCATCACGGTGTTGGACTGTGGCAAGCGGAACAACCACTTGTCTTTGCCAGCGGGCACACCCACGGGTGAACCAGCCACTTGCACCGTACCTGCTTCAGAAGCGATGTCGGTCATGGCAGCGGCCACAGCAGTGATGCATGAACCAAAGATCACATCGACTTTGTCTTCGGTCACAAAGCGGCGTGCGTTGGCAGACCCTTTGCCTGGGTCTGTGGCGTCGTCCAACACGATGAGGTTGACTTTTTCACCTGCAATTGTTTTGGGAAACAACTTGAGCTGGTTTTGCATGGGGATGCCCAAGCCTGAGCCAGGGCCTGTCAAAGCCAAGCTCACACCAATGTTGATGTCGGCCAAAGCGGCAGAACACGCCACGGTGGCGGCGAGGGTCACGAGGGTCTTTTTGAAGTTCATGGTTATCTCCTAGTTGTGGTGAAAAAGTTGCAGGGAAAAATTAAGAACACAAAGCCTTGATGTCAGCAGGCACGGGGATGGCTTTGATGCGGTCAGGATCGTCTGGATGCTTGATGCAAAACGCGCGAGTCTCAAAGCCTTCACACAGCACCGTGTCGCCACGCATGACGACATGTTTCTGAATGACCACTTTGTCGCGCCATTCGTGAATGCTGGTGTGAATTTGGATACGCTCGCCGTACGTGGCGGGGCGCATGAACTTGGTGTTGATTTCTAACAGCGGCGTGCCGATGATGCCCGTGGTCTTGACCAGCTCACGCCAAGTGGGCACACCGCACTTGACGAAGAAGTTGAGCGACGAGGCATCCATCCACTTGGAATAGTTGGGAAAGAAGACGATGCCTGCGGGGTCGCAGTCACCGAACATGATTTCAACTTCGTAAACAACGGTTTTTGTCATCTTGTTTTTCTCAGCGAGGGGCCATGCGCAAAGCACCATCCAAACGGATGACTTCGCCATTGAGGTGGGTGTTGCTGACGATGTGTGCAGCCAATTGCGCAAACTCTTCAGGCTTGCCCAAGCGTGATGGGAAAGGAATGCTTGCAGCCAATGACGCTTGCACAGGCTCTGGCAATGTTTTCATCAGCGGGGTGGCAAACAAGCCGGGGGCGATGGTGCACACGCGAATGCCGTGCTGTGCCAAGTCGCGGGCCATGGGCAGGGTCATGCCCGCCACGCCAGCCTTGGAGGCACTGTAGGCTTGTTGGCCCACTTGGCCATCAAAAGCAGCCACAGAGGCGGTCCACACCATCACGCCACGCTCACCGTCTTCCAATGGGTCGAGCTTGGCGGCTGCAGCAGCAAACAAACGTGCGGCGTTGTAGGTGCCCACCAAGTTGACGTTGACGACTTTGGTGAAGTCTTCTAAGGCAGCGGCGTTACCGTCTTTGCCCACCACGCGCTTGGCGGTGCCAATGCCTGCAATTTGCATCAAGATGCGTGCAGGGCCGTGTGCAGCGGCTGCGGTGGCAATGGCTTGGGCCATGCTCTCGGGGTCTGACACGTTGCATGACACCGCCACGCCACCAATGTCTTTGGCCACGCGTTGTGCGTTGTCCATGTTGAGGTCGAGCACCGCCACTTTCGCGCCCAAACGGGCCAGTTCACGCGCGGTGGCTTCACCGAGGCCTGAGCCACCGCCGGTGACCAATGCTGCTTGTCCTTGAATGTTCATAACGATCTCTTTGAATGATTGTGTTGGCCGCAGTGCTTAGGCTGCGTCAGGGTTTTCGATCAACAGGGCAATGCCTTGGCCACCGCCCACACAAGCGCTGGAAATGCCATAGCGCAGACCTGAACGCTTTAGTTCGCGTGCCAAGGTGATGGTCAAGCGCACGCCAGTGCAGGCGAGGGGATGGCCCAGCGCAATCGCGCCACCGTTGACGTTGAGCTTGGACAAGTCCAGGCCTAATTCACGGCCCACGGCCAAGGTTTGTGCGCCTTGAGCTTCGTTGATTTCAAAGCGGCCAATTTGGTCGAGCGTCAGGCCTGTGCGTTCGAGCAACAAGCGAATGGCAGGTGCGGGGCCAATGCCCATGATTTCTGGTGGCACGCCCACAGACGCAGCAGCCACCACACGCGCCAATGGTTTTTTGCCATGGGCTTTGGCATACGCGCCAGAGGTCACCACGCAAGCCGCGGCGGCATCCACCAACGCGGCGCTGTTGCCACCAGTTTGCACGCCGCCTTCGTAGACGGGCTTCAACTTGGCCAACACCTCCACAGGGGAGATGCGTGCATGTGTGTCGGCGTTAACTTCGGTGACTTTGCCTTGCAACTTGATGCCACGTGCTTTGTAGCCGTCGAGTTCAAACTTTTCAGTCACCACGGGCACGATCTCGCCAGCGTGAAAACCTGCTTCTTGGGCCGCCACCGCTTTGGCAAACGAGTCGGAGGCGAACTGGTCCACCTCTTCGCGGGTGATGTTGTATTTCTTTGCCAAGTTCTCAGCGGTTTGGATCATGTTGATGCCAGCGGCTGGGTCTTTGAGGGCTTCCCACATGTAGTCTTTGAAGCCTACAGGTGCGCCGAGCTTGAAGCCCGTGCGGTGGTCAAACGCGGCGATGGGGTTGCGTGTCATGCTCTCGGTGCCAACCACCAAGGCGGCGTCGCACACACCCGCTTCGATTTGTTCACCCGCTTGTCGGAACAACTCAAAGCCTGTGCCGCAAATGCGCTGCGCCATGATGGCGGGCACCTCTTGGGGGACACCCGCGTACAAGCCAATGTGACGTGGCAAGAAGAATTGGTCAAAGTCACCAGGGGCCATGTTGCCTGTGATGACAGAGCCAATTTCGGTGGGCGCAATGCCTGCACGCTTCAAAGCTTCGCGTGCGGCTTTGATGCCGAGGTCTGTCGGGGAAATGTGGCCCAGTGCGCCGCAGTAATCGACCATGGGAGTGCGCACACCTTCGTGCATCCACACGTCGGCAAACGCGTTGAAAAATCCTTTAGAAGCCATGTCGTTCTCTTTTAATTAAGCCTGTGGTTTGAGGATGTAGTGCAAGCGGTCTTCATGCAAAGCCGCCACGGTGTCGGCGCGGTGGTGCAACACGGCGCGTTGGTTGATCGAGCCTTTGTCGGTGATCTCGCCTTTGTCGATGGTCGGCGCTTCTGCCAACAAACACATGCGTGCAATGCGGTTGGCACTGCCAGTGCTGGTGGCGGCCAATTCATTCATGACTTTTTGCATGTGGGCCAACACAGCAGGTGCGGCCAATACATCGGCCAAAGGTGCGGTGTCGGGCAAGCCTGCGAGTTCGCGCACGCGTGGTGTGGGGAAGACCATGGCGCCCACTTCTTTCATGTTCAAACCTGTGAGCACCACGTCTTGGATGTAAGGCGCACCCGCAGCAATGATCTTGCCGCGCAAGGGGCCCACGCTCACAAAGGTGCCCGTGGCGAGTTTGAAGTCTTCGGCAATGCGGCCATCAAATTTGAGACCCAGGTGCACATCGGTTTCGTCGATCCACTTCACGGCGTCGCCCGTTTTGAAGAAGCCATCTTCGTCAAAGGCTTCGGCGGTTTCGGCAGGCGCGCGCCAGTAGCCAGGCGTGATGTTGGGGCCGCGGTAGCGCACCTCTGTTTTGCCGTCCGTGTCGACCAATTTGAGTTCTAAGCCAGGTGTCGGTACGCCCAAATCACCTGCGCGCACGTTGGGGTTGGTGACAAACAAACCAAAGGGGCCAGACTCGGTCATACCCAGACCCGAGGTCATCACAATGCGTTCACCAATTTCGCGCTCTTCGCTTTCGTACAAGCTGTCCCAAATGGGTTGGGCCAATGCAGCGCCTGCGTAGAAGAACATCTTGACGCGCGACAAAAAGTTTTTGCGCAGCGCGTCATCGGTTTTCATGGCGTTGGCAATCGCTTCGTAGCCAGTGGGCACGTTGAAGTACACAGTGGGAGCGACCTCGCGCAAGTTGCGCAGGGTTTCACCAATGAGCGCAGGGGTAGGTTTGCCGTCGTCAATGTAGAGCGTGCCACCGTGGTAGACCACCATGCCAAAGTTGTGATTGCCACCAAAGGTGTGGTTCCAAGGCAGCCAGTCCACCAAGACCAAAGGCTTCTCGGCGAGCACGGGCATGGATTGCGTCATCTGCTGCTGATTGGCACAGCACATGCGATTGGTGTTGATCACCGCTTTGGGCAATTTGGTGGAGCCGCTGGTGAACAAAAACTTGACGATGGTGTCGGGGCCCGTGGCGGCCATGGCTTGGTCTACCGCAGGGGTGGCAGCCGTCGCGCACAGTTGGGCAAAGCTGGTGGTGGTGCGGCCAGGCACACTGCCGCTGGCCATGACAACTTCGATGTCGTTGCCCATCGTTGCCGTGATGGCTTTCGCGTAGCGCTCGTCCTGTGCAAACACCAAAGCGGGTGTGACGGTTTTCAGCACGTGCTTGAGCTTGTCGTAGTCCACACTGACCAAGGAGTAGGGGGGCGAGGTGGGCACAAACGGCACGCCAGCCAACATACAACCCAAGGCGAGCATGGCGTGCTCCAAACTGTTTTCACTCAAGATGGCCACAGGGCGCTCGGCATTCAAACCACGGTCGATCAGACCTTGCGCAATGCTGCGTGCCGTGCTCCAAGCCTCTTGGTAGCTGATGTGACGCCAGTCGCCCAAGCTGCCATCGGCTTGCTTGACTCGACGCGCAAACAAGGTGCGATCAGGTGCTTGCTCAGCCCAGTGACGCAGACGGTCGGTCATGCGGTCGGGGTAGGCTTGCAAAGCTTGTTCGGCTTTGAGGTAGTGCGTACCGCTGGTGGCGCCATCGCGCACTTCGACGCGGGTCACGCCGAATTTGAGCGGGCGAAATTTTGCTTGGGTCATGGGTTGTCTCCTCGTTTGCTTGGTGGCAATTTATGTTGAGGTTTTTGTATGGGACTTTGATCAGTCTTTGCTGACCTTGGGGGCTTTGCCTTCCAAGAAGGCGCGTACCCGTGCTTTGGCTTCGGGGGCAGATTGCGCGATGGATGACATCAACGATTCGGTCAAGAAACCATGATCGGCTGGCTGCTCGGCAATGCGGGGCAGGGCGTGCATCAAGGCGTAGTTGGTGAGTGGTGCATTGGTGGCAATGCGTTGGGCAAGCTCGATGGCTTTGGCCAAAGATTCGCCAGTGGGCACGAGGTATTGGGCAAAACCTAGACGCTCGCCGTCTTGGGCGTTGTACACACGGCCCGTGAGCATCATGTCAGTCATACGTGCCACGCCAATGAGTTTAGGAATGCGCACCGAACCGCCGCCGCCCACAAAGATGCCACGCGTGCCTTCGGGCAAGGCGTAGAACGTGCTCTCGTCGGCCACACGGATGTGAGAGGCAGAAGCCAGCTCTAACCCACCCCCCACCACGGCACCGTGCAAAGCCGCAATCACAGGCACGCGGCCGTACTGCAAAGCCTCTAAGGCCACGTGCCAGCTGCGCGAGTGGTGCACGCCTTCGCCAGCATCGCGCTCTTTGAGTTCAGACAAATCAAGGCCTGCACAGAAATGATCCCCTTTGCCATGAATCACAGCCGCGCGCGCTTCGGCGGGCAGGTTTTGGAAAACATCGCGCAGGGCTTCGATCAACCCATCGCTGAGTGCGTTGCGTTTGGTGGGGCGGCACAAACGCACCACGGCGACTGCGCCATGCATTTCCAGTGAAACACCCGTGGCGCGAGCACGTTCGATCGAAGGATGGAGAGTTGTGGTCATGTCGATTCCGTTCAGAGACTGTATAAAGTTATTTTTTATAACGTTATTGTGAAAGTGTTGTTGCTTAAAAAATCCTAGGACTTTCCCTAGGTCGACACGCCATATGATCCATGCATGAAACACGAAGACCTGATTGCCATTGACATTCATACCCACGCTGAAGTGAGCTGCTGGAACCCGTTTGACAACTATGGCGAGGAATACGACCGAGCTGCTGACAAGTTCTTTGGCAGCAACCGTCGCCCCACCATTGACGAAACAGTGGCTTATTACCGAGAGCGAAAAATCGGCTTGGTCATGTTCACAGTGGACAGTGAATCGCAGCTAGGCCGCCGCCGCATCCCCAATGAAGAAATTGCCAAAGCCGCACGTGACAACAGCGACATGATGATTGCCTTTGCCAGCATCGACCCGCACAAAGGCAAGATGGGCGCGCGCGAGGCCGAGCGTCTGATCAAGGAGGAGGGCATCAAGGGCTTCAAGTTCCATCCCACGGTGCAGGGCTACCACCCCTACGACAAGATGGCTTGGCCGATTTACGAAGTGATCAACCATTACAAGATGCCGGCCATTTTTCATACGGGCCACAGCGGCATTGGCAGCGGCATGCGCTGCGGTGGGGGGCTGCGCTTGGCCTACAGCAACCCCATGCATTTGGACGACGTGGCCATTGACTGGCCCGACATGCAAATCGTCATGGCGCACCCGAGCTTTCCGTGGCAAGACGAAGCCTTGAGTGTGGCGACGCACAAGCCCAATGTGTGGATTGACCTGTCGGGCTGGAGCCCCAAGTACTTTCCTAAGCAGCTCATCCAATACGCCAACACATTGCTCAAAGACCGCATCTTGTTTGGCAGTGACTACCCGCTCATCACGCCCGAGCGTTGGATGAAAGATTTTGAGGTGGCAGGCTTTAGACCCGAGGTGATGCCAGGCATTTTGAAAGACAACGCCGTGCGTTTGTTGGGGCTCGATAAGGCTGCTTAAAGCGCGCTGTGTGTGCGCGTTAAGTGGATGAAGCGCGCAAGTCCAAAGCGAGTTTGCCAAACTGCTCGGCACGTGACATCACATCGAGCGCTTCGTGCACTTGGTCCATCGGATACACGCGGTCGATCACGGGGCGAATTTGGTGTTGTTCGCAAAAGGCCAGCAGGTCTTTGAACTCTTGCAGGTTGCCCAAGGTCGAACCCAAGATTTGCAATTGGCGAATGAAGATACGCCGCAGGTCAGCTGGCGGCTGGTCGCCGCTGGTGGCACCGCAGGTGACCAAGCGGCCACCGCGCACCAATGACTTCATGGCGTCGCCCCACACCGCTTCGCCCACGTTTTCAATCACCACGTCCACACCACGTTTACCTGTGAAAGCCATGACGCTTTTCACCACATCGTCGTGCGGGGTGTGAATGCCTAGCTCCGCGCCCATTTGCAAGGCGCGTTCAAGCTTGTGCGCGTGGCGAGAGGTGACGATCACGCGTGCACCCAACGCCTTGGCCAATTGCAAGGCGGCCACCGACACGCCGCCACCAATGCCAAAAATCAGCACGGTTTGCCCCGCTTTCCCCTGGCCTTGTGTGACCACCATGCGCCACGCGGTGAGGTGAGTCACGGCCAAGGCCGCTGCTTCAACGGGCGTGAGGTAGCTGGGCGCGGGGAGCACGTTGTGTGCGGGCACCACCACGTATTCCGACCAAGCCCCATCGCGGTGTTCACCTACCAAGGCAATGCGTGTGCACAGCACATCGTCACCACGCTGGCAAAACTCACACTGGCCGCAGCTGATGCCAGGGTGAATGACCACTGCATCGCCGACTTGGACGTCTGCATGATCGTCGCAGGCGGCCACATGACCAAAGCCTTCAATGCCCATGATTTGCGGCAGTTGGTGGGTGATGCCCGCGCCGCTGTTGCGCATGTAAAGGTCCACCTGGTTGAGTGTGCTCGCGCTCATGCGAAGCAACACTTCGCCTGCTTGGCGCACAGGTGCGGGCCGAGGCCCAATGTGGACGACTTCGTTGCCGCCGTGACCGTCGATGTAAATGGCTTTCATGTTGTGTCTCTGTGTGGTGTTGCTTGGATTTTGAAGCCAGTTGGCCAAGGGTTTCTCCCAGGCGGGAACCTGCTTCATGTTGCGCCAGATCAAATAGTGATTGCAGAATACTGCATAAATTACAGGCTTCAACCCATTTATGTGAATTATTTTTCAGCAGGAGACACGGATGAGCGAAGCAACCGAGGCCATACAAGGCGAAAAATTTGTCGAAGTGAACTATGACGACAGCATTCCCAACAACGTCAACTTGTCGTCTGACAAGCAGTTGCTGCGTGCTTTGGAGTCATGGCATCCCAACTACATCGACTGGTGGAAAGAGATGGGCCCCGAGGGCTTTCAAGAAGCCGAGGTGTATCTGCGCACGGCGGTGGGTGTAGACCCAACAGGCTGGGCCAAGTTTGGCCACGTCAAGATGCCTGAATACCGTTGGGGTATTTTGTTGGCGCCCAAAGAAGAGGGCCGCACCATTCCTTGCGGTCGTCACAAGGGCGAGCCTGCATGGCAAGAAGTGCCAGGCGAATACCGCGCGTTGTTGCGCAAGCTGATCGTGGTGCAAGGCGATACCGAGCCAGCATCGGTCGAACAACAGCGTTACTTGGGCGCCACCGCACCTTCGTTGTACGACATGCGCAACCTCTTCCAAGTGAACGTGGAAGAAGGCCGCCACTTGTGGGCCATGGTGTATTTGTTGGTCAAGTACTTTGGCAAAGACGGTCGCGAAGAAGCGCAAGCCTTGCTCGAGCGTCGTTCGGGTCACGAAGACAACCCACGCATCTTGGGCGCGTTCAACGAGCGCACGCCTGACTGGTTGAGCTTTTTCATGTTCACCTACTTCACCGACCGCGACGGCAAGATGCAATTGGCCGCGTTGGCACAGTCGGGTTTTGACCCACTGTCACGCAGCTGCCGCTTCATGTTGACCGAAGAAGCGCACCATTTGTTTGTGGGCGAAACGGGTGTGGGCCGCACCATCGAAGCCACGTGCAACGCGATGGTCAAAGCTGGTATCACCGATCCATTTGACAAAGAGCGCATCCGAGCCTTGGGTGTGGTGGACTTGCCCACTTTGCAAAAGAAGGCCAACTTCCACATGTCTGTGACACGCGATTTGTTTGGTTCTGAAATTTCCTCCAATGCCGCAGACGCTTTCAGCTCGGGCTTGAAAGGCCGCTTCAACGAAAGCCAATTGACGGGCGACGACCATGTGTTGGAAAACGCCACCTACGCCGTACAGCGTGTGATCGACGGCAAGTTTGTCACCGAAGACGTGCCCGCCTTGCGTGCCATCAACAGCCGCTTGTTGGATGACTACATTGCCGACTGCCAAGGCGGTATTGACCGTTGGAACAAGGTGATTGAAAAGGCTGGTATCAACTTCAAGTTCACACAGCCACACAAAGGCTTTAACCGCAAGATTGGTGAGTTTGGCAAGACACGCATCAGCCCCGATGGTCGCATCTTGACCGAAGCCGAATGGCAAGCGGGCCAGAACGAATGGTTGGTCAACGATGACGACTACGTGTTCATCCACTCGCTGATGAAGCCATGCCACAAGACGGGCGAATACGCGTCGTGGATTGCGCCTCCACGCGTGGGCATCAACAACCAGCCTTCTGATTTCGAATACGTGCGCATTGAGCACAGCTGACCGTTAACTAGCGTCTACAAGACGCTGTGATCCAAAGCATCAAGCCACCTACCTAGGTGGCTTTTTTCATGTTTAAAGCAAAAGAACAACTTCTCGAATAAAAATAATACATAAGAATATATTTTGTATTTATTGGTTTATAAATAAAACTTTAGGAGGTAAACCAACCATGAGTTCAATTTCAAAAATGTATTTCAGCGGCAAAACTCTCCCATTTCTCTATGCAAGCGCTCTGTTGCTGACGGCTTGCGGAGGAGGCTCATCCTCGGTGAGCAAAATTTCAGGTGTTGTGGTCGATGGCTACATCGAAGGGGCCAAGGTCTGTTTGGATATCAACAGCAACGGCGCTTGTGATGCGACAGAGCCTACCGCCACGACTGACGCTGAGGGGCGCTACGCGATTGACGCATCTGGACAAAGCACAAGCGGTTTGAATGTGATTGCAGAAATTCCAGATACCGCCAAAGATTCAGACGATGGAGGCCAGACACTTGCAGCAGCTGGCAAATCGGCTTACACCATGGCCACACCAGCTGATCAACCCACTGTTATCACACCACTGACGACACTCGTTGTGGGCAAAGTCAAGACCGATAGCCTCACGACGGCTCAAGCGAAAGTCAAAGTGCTTGAGCAGTTGGGCTTACCCGACGACACGAACTTGCACGAAGACCACGTTGCCAAGGGCAACAGTGCAGTGCATGCCGCAGCACGTCAAGTTGCTGGGCAGTTACAAAAAGCGCAAGCGACGCTTGGCTCGAATGTGAGCACCTCAGAGCGATGGTCCAAGTTGCAACAGGCAAGAGATGAGGCAGAAAAAACAGCAGGGACTGTCAGCCAAACATCAACAACCGCTCTGAATATGCCATCAAGTCTGGCCAGTGTGGCCACGGGGCAACTGTTTGCTTACAAAATGGTCGGTGCGAAGGGTCAATCGATCAACGCCACAGCCATGCTCTTTAAGCCAAAAACAAGTATGCCTACAGGGGGGTGGCCGCTGGTGGTGTTTGGACATGGCACCACGGGCGTTGGTCAGCAGTGTGCCCCTAGCGTCACCATGGCAGCTACAGGTAATTGGGACTATGCTGGCCTAGTGGCCCTGTTGGTGGCGCAGGGTGTCGTTGTCGTCGCGCCCGATTATGAAGGGCTGGGCAGCACCAGCATGGGGGTGGCAGCGGGCCATCCCTATCTCGATTTACGCAGCGCAGGCCAATCTATGGTGTTGTCGGCAGTCGCTGCCAAAAAACTCATGACCACCAACTTGTCTGGCGCATGGGCTACGCTGGGGCATTCACAAGGTGGCCATGCAGCCTTGGCTGGGGGGCAGTTTTCGGGCTTGGCCAAGCAGCTGGAGTCTGGGTTGACTTACAAAGGTGCCGTGGCAGTTGCACCAGCGTCCAATTTGCTGGATTCACTCAACACCATGTGGGCATCTATCACAGCGGCCACCCCTGAGTCCTATGCCTCTGCTTATTACACGGCAGGCACTAGCAGCATCTACGCATCGTATTTAATCAAAGGGACAGAAAGTACACCGCGCCCCATCACCGCGTCTAGTGTCTTGGGCAGCCGTCTGCTGAATGTTTACAACAACTATGTGGCATCGCAGTGCCTAGACGATTTCAGCAATAGCGTGGATGCCGATATCACCCAATACGCATACACAACAGGTGCAACACCTAAAAACTACCCAGGCGTAAACAACGCAGCGGTGAATACGTCCAAGGTGGTTGAATTGCTCAACAGCAATGAGCCTGGAAAAGCCAAACTGCCTGGTAAGACGCTCATCGTACAAGGCAGTGCAGACACCACAGTACTGCCAGCCATGACCGACAAGCTGGTCAACACCATGAAAGGCAAGGGCAGTGACGTATCGCTCAGCTACCACAACAGCACGACTGCAACACACTCAGGCGTGCTCTACATACAAGCTGCTCAATTGGCGATTACTCAGCATCTGATGACGTTGTTTGGTTCAGCATCTTCAACAACAACCAACTGACAGCGAACTGCAAGTATTGGCCCTCGGCCTTTGTACATCTTCTGTCCTTGAGTCACCTATGGCCGTCAGCCTTGTGAGCGCAAAAAAACAAAAGCCAAACTCGAAATGGTTTCTGTGGAGCCTGTTCGCGCTGCTGTTGGGTGCGGTGGCCTTGCTGTTTTTTTGGGCCCAGTTGCTAAGCTGGTGGCTCAATGGGTTTCAGACACCAGAGATGGCTGCAGCGCAATACAGCAGCAAAGACGTGGTGGGTAACTTGGGCGGTTTGCCTGTGCGCTTGCCGAGTTATGCGGTGCATTTGGTCGAATATGACGGCGAACCTAGTTGGGGCAAAAGTAAGAACCCCATATCGCGCACCGAAGCCATAGGCATCAAAAGCTTTGGTTTTTACGCACGCTACCCCGACATGCAAATGATCGACAGCTACGCCAGCGAGCGCGAAATGAATACCCATTCCATTTACACCACGATGTGGTTGAGTATCGGTGTGACCAGTGGTGAGATTTACCCCAAGGACGGGTTTCTGGATCGGCGGTTTGCTTGTCTTGTGCGTTCGACTGCTCCGCCAAGATGCAACACTGTTTGGTGGGGAAATGATTACGAGCGCTTACCTAAATCTGAGCATGGCCTGACGGTCTATGCCCTCAAAGGACTTGAGCCCAAATCGGGGCAGCCTGCCCGCGAACAAAAAAACACCAAAGATGTTTTTGTTGCCAAGGACGCACAGGGGCGTGTCAGAACTTACATTGATTGCTCCAACGCGGGTCATGAGGCAGCGCCATGTAGCCACGATTTCAGCATGGAGTACGACGGCATGCATGCTGTCATTGATATCAGTTACCGCCGCGGCCTGCTGCCTCACTGGCAAGACATTCAACACAAAGTCACCCTAGCCATGCTGCGCTTTGTAGTGCAAGCCCAGCCTGCATCTGACACTCCCAAAGCCCCAACCGCATCACCGCAGCGGTGATTGATACCCCGATTCTTTTGACCCATTAACCCAGCACATTTGACCCAGGAGACAGATATGCCACAAAACATCAGTGAAGCCCAATTGATTGCTTACAAAACCCAAATTGCAACTGGCGGTGGAGGCTGTTCGGCAGGTGTACCAAGAGCTTTATAACAACGGCAACGGTTACAAATACGCGGGTTGGGCTTTGGGTGTGGCCAATGGAGACACCTTCACGGGGCAGTCGGCCTTGCAATTTCTCCAAGGCACGGCATTGATGGGCCTGGACAGTCAGACTTGCAAAAATCTGAGTGCTGCGCAGATCGATCAAGTTCGCATCAAGATGGCTGAGGCCACGCTGGACAAGATGATCGAAGTGGCTAACAACGAAGGTGGCGGATACCTCAAACGAGAACTGGACTACAGGGAAACCCAAGAATTCCATGAGGCAGCTTTCAAAAGCATCGGTCTGAGCATTCAAAATTGGACGCTGCAAGCTCCAATGGACTTGTTGCCCAAGGCGTATGGGCAGGCTTTTACAGAAAAAGTATGGGCGGCGCTGCGTGATACGGGCGGTACAGGGTTAGACAGTTTGCTGATCAGCTCGGGTTTGTCAGCCACTGTGTTTTATTTGTCACTGACCTCCAGTGATGCCGCTGTCGTGCAGCAAGCGCAGCAATGGCTGACGCAAGTGCCCGGTATTTTCAACAGCCAGCAAGTCGAAAATCTGTTCGGCGTGCTCAGAACCATCGTGCCCAGTGATTTGGTGGCTGACCCATTTACTGGGGTTACGCTGCCTTGGGCATCTACGTCCACCAGCACTGGATTGAATTTGTCGCAAATGGTTGGTGATGGCATCACCACTCGCCTCAATGACACTTGGGTGGCGACGGACTTGGGTAACGGCAGCCGTTTGCTCCAGGTTTCACCCAGCACCCCCAACACGGTGGTGGTGTTGTCCAGCGGTGTGTATCAAAAGCTGGAAATCCCCGATGGCAAAGGCGGCTACTTGCAAGTGGCCATGGGTGACAAAACCACCGATGTCACTTCTTGGTCGGGCGTGCCTGGTCAGTCTGAGCAGCTCAAGCGCGTGTTGACCACGCAGACGGATGCGGGTCAAAAGGTTCAAAGCTTCAAGGGCACTGTACTTGAAACTACAACCGACATCAGCACCCAGACTGTCAACGGCCAAACCGTTCAAGTCACCGAAACCGTCAACCACCTGGCCCAAGGCACAGAGATTGCCAGCAGCAAAGAGCTGGTGACTTCGGGCGGTGCGCGCATTGTTAACAGCACCACCGCCGATGGTCACATTCAGGAAGACACTTGGGCCACGGTAGACGGCAAGCAGACATTGCAGTCCAGCAAGATCATCTCTTACAGCCAAGCCGAGCGCGACACCGCTGCGCTGGATGTCAGCCTAGCAGGGCTTGAGCTGATGCAGGCCCTACGTGCGGGCAACAAGGTGCAGGCAGTGTCAATCTTGGGGCAAAGAAGAGGGCACCCATCACATTCGATGTGGTGCCTTAAACCCCCAAGAACCCTGGCAACGCAGGGTCTTGCAACAAGTCTTGCGCATCACCTTGCATCACCACCAAGCCTTTTTGCAGCACCAAGGCGCGGTTGCTGCGCGAGAGCACTTTGTGCCAATCACGGTCGACGATGAGCACGGCCAAGCCGCTGGCTTTGATCTCGTCAATCACGCGCCAAATGTCGGCCACGATGAGTGGGGCCAAGCCTTCGGTGGCTTCGTCCAAGATGATGAGGTCGGGGTGTGTCATCAACGCTCGACCGATGGAGAGCATTTGTTGTTCACCGCCCGATAGCTGGCTGCCCAAGTTGCTCAAGCGTTCGGCCAAGCGCGGGAAGGTGTGCAGCACGCGTTCAAGCGTCCAATCGTTGCGACCATCACGACCAGGGCGCGCGGCCATGACCAAGTTCTCGCGCACGCTTAAGTTGCCAAACACGCCTCGCCCTTCGGGCACATAGGCCACGCCCATGCGCGCCACTTCGTGCGGGCGTGCTTTAGAAATGTCGTGACCAAACAAATGGATGTGTCCATCGCGCTGATGCACATGGCCGAGCAAGCTGCGAATGAGGGTGCTTTTGCCCATGCCGTTGCGGCCCAACAGCCCCACGGTCTCGCCCTTGCGAATGTCTAAGTTCACGCCATGCAGCACATGGCTGCTGTCGTACCACGCGTGTACGTCATGGGCTTGCAAAATGATTTCTGAGCTGACGGACATCAGTGGTCTCCCAAATAGGCGCTGCGCACATCGGGGTTGTTGCGCACTTCGTCGGGCGTACCCGTGGCAATGACGTTGCCGTTGACCATGACGGTGATTTGATCGGCAATGCGAAACACCGCATCCATGTCGTGCTCGACCAACAAAATGGCGTGGTCTTGTTTGAGTTCTTTCAGCAAGGTGAGCATGCGCTCGGTTTCTTCTGCACCCATGCCTGCCAACGGTTCATCGAGCAGCAGCACTTTAGGGGCGGTTGCCAAGCACATGGCGATTTCGAGTTGACGCTTTTGGCCATGACTCAAAAAGCCTGCTTGGCGATGCAACACATCGCCCAGGCCCACGCGCACCGCTGCGTCGTGGCCGATTTGCTGAGTGACGGGGTCTGCTTCTGCGTTGCGCCAAAACGCCCATGCTTGCTGGTGCTGTGCTTGTGCCGAGAGACGGCAGTTTTCAAGCGCGGTAAAACTGGGGTAAATCGTGTTGCGCTGGTAGCTGCGCCCCAACCCCATACGAGCACGGCGAGGTTGCGGCCATTGCGAAATGTCTTGACCCATTAACTCAACCTGGCCTGATGAAGGCGCAAATTCGCCCGAGAGCAAATTGATGAGGGTGGACTTGCCTGCACCGTTGGTGCCAATGACGGCATGGACGCTGCCGCGTTCTAAGTCGAGTGACACGTTGTTGACGGCCACCAAGCCGCCCCAGCGGCGGGTGAGGTTTTTACCTCTTAAGAGGATTTCGGCGCTCATGCGGTTTCCTCCCCGATGGTGGGGGTATGAGCGGGCGAGGTGCGGCCACTCAGTCGTTCACGGAACTGCCTGGGTAAAGCGACCAAGCCATGCGGCATGAAAGCAACGCAGGCGATGATGGCGATGCCCAGCCCTAAGTGCCAGTGCTTGGCATAGCTGCCAAACACCGCTTCAGATTGAAACAACTCTTGCAGCAACGCAAAAGCAAATGCGCCGATGAGTGCGCCACGCATGTGGCCCAAGCCACCCAAAATGATCATCACCAACACGGCCCCGCTCAAGTGCCAGCTCAGCAATTCTGGGTTCACAAACCCGTCTTTGATGGCAAACAAATAGCCAGCCCAACCTGCTATCGCACCTGACAGTGTGAATGCGGCGAGTTTGTAGGGATAGGTGGAAAAGCCAGTGGCTTTCATGCGTTGTTCGTTCACACGAATACCCGCCAACGCACGGCCAAAGGGGGATCGCAGCAGTTGGGTGAGAAGCAGGTAGCCCAGCAACAAGCTCAACCAAATGAAGCCATACAAGTGCATGGGCTGGTCCAGATCAATCCAGCCCATGGCGGGTTTGACATACATGTAAATGCCGTCAGTGCCACCGCCCAGAGGCGTGTCGTGCACCACGTAGTAAGCCATTTGCGAAAACGCCAAGGTCACCATGATGAAGTACACACCTTGGGTGCGCAGTGACAGCGCACCTACAGCCAGCGCGTACACACCTGCCAACACCACGGCAGACAACAACGACAACAAGAGCGAAGGTGCACTGCCATCGGCTGGTGCGAGCAGCAATGCGGCATACGCCCCAATGCCAAAAAACGCCGCTTGACCAAAGCACACCAAGCCAGTGCTGCCCACCAGCAGCTCCAGGCTCAAAGCCAGCAGGGCGTAAATCATGATCTTGGCGACCAAATCCACGCCATACGAGCTGGCGATGAAGGGCCACAAGGCCAGCAGACCAAACACGGTCACCATGAATGAAGAAGGATGACGCATGGCTTCAGTCCTTGAATAAACCGTTGGGACGCCACAAAAGAATGAGCGCCATCAACACATACACCAACACGCCCGCCGCTTGAGGAACGAGCACTTTGCCAAAGGTGTCGACGATGCCAATCAACAGCGCCGCGACGAGCGCACCTTTGATGGAACCTATGCCACCAATGACCACCACCACAAAACAAATGATGAGCACCGCGTTGCCCATATTGGGGTAGACGCTCGACACGGGCGCGGCAATCATGCCAGCGAACACCGCCAAGGCCACACCGATGGCAAACACCAATCGATACAGCAGCGTGATGTCAATGCCCAGGCTTTGCACCATTTCGCGGTTGTTGGTGCCCGCGCGAATCATCATGCCTAAGCGGGTGCGCGTGAAGATGAACCACATGCCAATGGCCAACAGCAAACACACGCCACTGATGAACAAGCGGTAGACAGGGTAGGTCATCATCTCGTTGAGCGGCAAGGTGCCGTTTAAAAACTCGGGCACCGTGACGCCATGCACGTCATCGCCAACGATGAGACTGCGCAGCTCTTCAAACACCAGTATCAAACCGTAGGTCATGAGCACTTGTTGCAAGTGTTCACGCTCGTACAGGTAGCTGAAAAACGCCCACTCCAACGCATAACCCAGAATGACCGAGAGTATCAAGCCTGCGACCATGGCACTGAAAAATCCCCCGCCAAACGCGGCGGCCACGACGGGTGCCAAGCCATAGGCCATGTAAGCACCAATCATATAGAAGCTGCCGTGGGCCAAATTGATGACGCCCATGATGCCGAAGATCAAGGTCAGGCCAGAGGCGACCAAAAACAGCAGCAAGCCATATTGCATGGCGTTGAGGCATTGAATGAGAAAAGTTGCAAAGTCCATAGAGGGTCCGCTGTTGGGGTCAAGCGCACAAAAAATAAGCCGCCCCCCAATCCGAGGGGCGGCTTGGAGCGCTGTTACATCTTGCAGCCAAGGCCTGGGTCAGCCAAGGCTTTAGAGGCGATGCCTTCCAGCACGTTTTCCTTGCCCACCACTTTGCGCAAGTAAATGTCTTGCACAGGGTTGTGGCTCTTCGAGATCGTGAAGGGGCCACGTGGGCTGTCGATCTTGGCGGCGCGAACGGCTTGCGCAAAACCTTGGATGTTTTTCGCGTCACCCTTGGTGGCGTTCAAACCAATGCCCAGCATTTGACCTGCGTCATAGCCTTGCACTGCGTAAACATCGGGTTGCAGCTTGTAGGTTTTGGCATAGGCCAAGCGGAAATTTTGGTCACGTTTGTTGGGTAGGTTATCGGCGTAGTGCAGCGCGGTAATCAAGCCATCGGCATCAGCGCCTTGTGCTTCCAAGGTGCCGTCGGTCAAGAAGCCCGAACCGTAAAGTGGGATGCTCTTTTTCAAACCCGCAGCGGCATAGTCTTTGACAAACTTCACAGCGCCACCGCCAGCGAAGAAGGTGAACACGGCGTCTGGCTTGGTGGCTGCAATTTCAGTCAGCAAGGCTTGGAACTCGACGTTGGGGAAGGGCAAGCTGAGCTCTTTCACCACCGTGCCGCCGCCTTTTTCAAACGCTTCTTTGAAGCCTTTGACGGTTTCATCGCCCGCAGCGTATTTCCAGGTGATGGTCACGATTTTCTTGTGGCCTTTTTTGGCTGCCACTTCGCCCATGGCGTAGCCTGGTTGCCAGTTGCTAAAGCTGGAGCGGAAGATGTTGGGCGCGCACATGGGGCCCGTCACAGCTGCGGCACCTGCGTTGGGCACGATCAGCAAAGTGCCAGATTCTTTGGCGGCTTTGGCCATCGCCATGGCCACGCCGCTGTGCACGGTGCCCACGATCACATCGACGTTGTCGCGCTTGATGAGTTTGTTCACGTTGTCGGTGGCTTTGGCTGGATCGCTTTCGTCGTCCACGCGCACGTATTCCACTTCGCGGCCACCGATCTTGCCGCCTTGTTCGGCAACATATAAACGGAAGCCGTTATCAATGGCGGTGCCCAATGAGGCAAAAGTGCCCGTGGCGGGCAGCATGAAACCCACTTTGAGTTTGGGCTGCGCTTGTGCCCACGTATTGGTGGTGGCTGCAATTACAGCGAGTGCAGCAGCGGATAGTAGAACGGTTCTTTTTTGCATGGTGGTCTCCTGGTTGTTGTTTAGGTTTTGAAAAACTGCACACAGGCTTGTGTGAGTGCTTGCGGTTGATCACGGTGGGGCGAGTGCCCGCAATTGTCTATTTCAAGCAAGTGGGTGTGCGGCACATGGTGCTGAATGTTTCGAATTTGTGCCAAGGTGCCGTATTCGTCGTTGATGCCCTGCACGGCGAGTACAGGACAGGAAATGGTTGCGAGTTCACTTTCAATGGACCAGTGGCGAAATTCAGGGGCTAGCCAAATGCGGTTCCAGCCCCAAAACGCCGAATCCACATCGCTATGGTAACGGGCCAAACGCTGGCGCAGATCGGTGTTTTCATAGGCCAACTTGGCTTGTGCAATGCTTTGGACTGACACCTCTTCGACCATGATGTGCGGGGCCATCACCATCACGCCCGCAGTGGGATGGCGGGCGGCATAGAGCAAAGCAATCGAGCCCCCATCGCTATGCCCAAAGAGCCAAGGGGCATCGTGCACTTGCAAGGCTTGGAGCAAAGCAGGCAACACCTCGTGCGCTTGGCGGTGCATGAAGTTGGGCGCCCAGTGCTCGTCTGCTGTGCGTGGGGTAGATTGCCCATAGCCTGGGCGCGAGTACACCAAGCCGCGCATCCCCAAGGCGTTACACAGCTGTTGCGGGTAGTCGCGCCACATGGCCACCGAGCCCAAGCCTTCGTGCAAAAACACCATGAGCGGCGCGTTGTGCAGGTGCGCGTTGAGCCACTGGTGCTCGATGCGCACAGCGCGACCTTGCCAGTCGATGTCGACAAAGGCGTTGGCTTGGACCATGGGGTGTCTTAGCCTTGGGCTTCTTGCGCGCGCAGCTTGAAGCGCTGAATCTTGCCCGTGGCGGTTTTGGGCAACTCGGCGACGAACTCAATCACGCGGGGGTATTTGTAGGGCGCGAGCTTGTCTTTCACAAAAGCTTTGAGCTCTTCTTCTGTGACCGATGAGCCGTCTTTGCGCACCACAAAGGCTTTGGTTTTGGTGAGGCCTTCGGCGTCCACCACACCAATGACGGCGGCTTCCAACACACCGTTGTGTTGAATGAGTGTGGCCTCCACCTCGAAGGGGCTGACGTAAATGCCGCTGACCTTGAGCATGTCGTCACTGCGGCCACCGTAGGTGTAGGTGCCGTCGGCGTTGCGCACGTATTTGTCGCCGCTCTTGGTCCAGCCACCTTGGAACGTCTCGCGGCTCTTCTCGCGGTTGCCCCAATACATGAGCGCCGCAGAAGGGCCTTTGATGTAGAGGTCGCCAGGCTCGCCGTCGGGCACGGCATTGCCGTCGTCGCCTCGCAGCTCCACGTCATAGCCGGGCACAGGCCAGCCAGTGGTGCCGTAGCGCACGTCCTCGGGGGTGTTGGACAAGAAGATGTGCAGCATTTCGGTGGAGCCGATGCCGTCCACGATGTCGACGCCGAAATGTTGCTTAAAGCGCTGGCCCAACTCGGCAGGCAGTGCCTCACCTGCGGACGATACCAAGCGCATGGCCACGTCGCTTTGCGCTGGCAAATTGGGATGGGCCAACATGCCCGCAAAGCCAGTGGGCGCACCAAAGAACACGGTGGGTTTGATGCCACCGACACCACCCGTCATGCGTTTGAAGGTGGCATCGGGCGTGGGGCGTTCGGCCATGAGGATGGCGCAAGCACCCACGGTCATGGGGAAGGTCAGGCCATTGCCCAAGCCATAAGCAAAGAACAATTTGGCGGCAGAGAAGCACACGTCTTTTTCGGTCAGCTTCAACACGTCTTTGCCATACAGCATGGACGTCCAGTACGGGTTGGCATGTGAATGCACGGTTCCCTTGGGGCGACCTGTAGAGCCCGAGGAATACAACCAAAAGCCAGGGTCGTCGGCATTGGTGAGCGCTGGTTTGCTCAAGGGCGTGTGGGCTTGCAAGAACGATTCAAACTCCACCTCGGCTGGGTGCAAAGGTGCGGCGGGCTTGGACACGATGACCTTGGTCACTTCGTGGTCTGACTTGACCATGGCCGCAGTCAGTGTGGGCAACAACGCACCTGACACCAACACCGCTTGCGCACGTGAGTGCTCCAGCATGTAGGCATAGTCGTCGGGGGTGAGCAAGGTGTTCACGGCCACAGGCACAAGGCCTGCGTACATGGCACCTAAGAAGCTCACAGGCCAGTCGTTGCAGTCGTGCATGAGCAGCAACACGCGCTCTTCACGGCGCAGCCCCAAGCTGCGCAAGCCTGCGGCCAAGCTGCGCACGCGTTGATCTAACTCACCATAGGTGAGGGTGCCTGCATCGTCGATGAAGGCGGGGCGTTCACCATGCGCGGCATTGCGTTCGAGCAGAAACTGCGCGAAGTTGAATTGCTCGGATGGGGCTGCAACGCTGGATGTGGTGTGTGTGGTGTTCATGTTTGTTTCCTCCAGTTTTTGCGCAGTGCTGTTTTTTTATTTGAGGTGGGTTAGCACGGCGGTACTGGCTTGTATGGCGGCTCGTCGGTGGTAGAAGTTCAGTGCCCTCAACCCACCCAGCTCTTCGCCCCCACCTGCGCGGCCAGGACCGCCGTGGAGGGATTGCGGCATCACGTTGCCGTGGCCCGTGTGCAAGGCCGCCACATCGGGGGAGATGACGTGCACACGACCATGGCTGTCGGTGAGTTCGGGAATGGCGTGAGCCAAAGCCGCAGGGTCGCTGCCGTACAGCGATGCCACCAATGAACCTTGGCCGCGACGGATGAGTTGCAACGCGTGGTTCAAATCGCCATTGCGATAAGGCACCAAGGTGGCCACGGGGCCGAACACTTCGGTGTCGTGCACGCGGTCGGCAGCGTCGCTGCCAGCAGCGTTGCCAGTGCCCAGCAAGGTGGGGCCGACGCAGCAAGCTTTTGTCGCGTCAGCATCGACCAAGGCATGGGTGCTGCCGTCGTGCAGCACGCTGGTTTGGGCTTTCAAATAAGCCAAGCCGTCGCGCACGGTGTTGAACTGTTCGCGGTTGACCACGGCGCCCATGCGCACGGTGTCATTGCGTGGGTTGCCCACCGTGGTTTTGGCCAAGCGTGCGCTCAAAGCTTGGGCGACGGTGTCGTACAAAGCTTCTGGCACCAGCACGCGGCGGATGGCCGTGCATTTTTGGCCAGACTTCACCGTCATCTCACGGGCCACTTCTTTCACCAACAGGTCAATGGCTTCACTGCCTGCGGCTTCGGTGGGCAAGAGCAAAGCAGAGTTCACGCTGTCGGCTTCGATGTTCACGCGCACTGACTTTTGAGTGACGGCAGGGTGTGAGCGAATGATGGCGGCTGTGTCGGCAGAGCCTGTGAACGACACCACATCAAACGGTTCGAGCTGGTCCATCAAACCGGCAGAGCTGCCGCAAATGACCGAGATCGCACCCGCAGGGAAGATGCCTGCATCGACCACATCTTTGACCATGCGCTGTGTCAGCCATGCCGTGGTGGTGGCAGGCTTGACGATGACAGGCACGCCTGACAACAGCGCGGGCGCAGCTTTTTCCCACAAGCCCCATGAGGGGAAGTTGAACGCGTTGATGAACAAAGCCACACCGCGTGTGGGCGTGAGCACGTGTTGCGATTGAAACAACGGGTCTTTGCCCAAACGTGCGGCGTCACCATCGTGCATGAAGTGCACATCACCCAAGCTCTCGCCCATCTTGGCGTAGGTGCCGAGGGTGTAAATGCCACCGTCCACATCCACGGCCGTGTCGTTTTTCACGGTGCCGCTGTTGGCGGTGGAGATGTCGTAATATGCATCGCGGTTGGCTTGCAGCACTTTGGCCGCCGCACCCAGCATCGCGGCGCGTTGGGCATAGGTGAGGGCGCGCAAGGCGTTGCCACCGTTGTGACGGGCAAAGGCAAAGGCAGCCGCGAGGTCGAGACCCGAGGCGTCCACGCGTACCAGCTCGGTGCCCAGTACGGGGTCGTGCAAGGCGGTGCCTGCACCTTGGCCGCTGATCCACTGGCCACTGACGTAGTTAGAGAGAAGTTCGGTCATGAGGGGCTTTCTTTATTTATTTCGTGAATTCAATTTCGCCATTAGGCAACAAATACAGCACCAAAGCGCGGCCTTGGCTCACGGTCGGGCGGTGGGCGCTGCCAGGTGGGCAAACATACCAGCCAGCAGGGCGGCCATCAAACAGGGCATCGCCTTCGATCGGCATGATCAAGTCCACCTCGCCTTGGGGGTGCACATGGTGTGGGCCCGCAATGTTGTGCATGTCCACCACATCGACCGAGAAGCCGTGCAGCTCGTCACTGGCTTTGAAGATGCGACCGTAGCGAATGCCGCCATGCTCACGCTCGCACAGCCAGCCTTGGGCCACGCCTTCTTCACAAGACTGTTTGAGTTCGCGGTACGCGGGGGTGCTGGCGCCCATATTGGCGTTGAGCCATTCATCCAAAGCGCTGTTGATGGGGCGGTTATGAATTTGGGCAGTCACAGTGGCCAAGCGGTTTTTAAAACGCGCTTTTGCGTCTGTTTGTGCTTGGGCAATGACCTCGGGAGTGACGTTATGGCTTGTCATAGTCCTGAACATGAATTATTATGCGTAAACGAAGACTAACATGCGTTAAAGCGCACGTCTAGCAATATATTGCATGTTTAGGGTTAGTCCTAGCATCAAAAAAGAAAGAGACACATGGCAGAGGCAGCTGAAGTAAAGAACCCGTTCCTGAGTGCATTGGGCGAGCGGGTGCGTGCGCTGCGTGCGCGCCGTGGGCTCACCCGCAAGGCGGTGGCCGTGGCCGCCGATGTGTCGGAGCGCCACTTGGCCAACCTGGAATATGGCGAAGGCAATGCCTCGATCTTGGTGTTGCAGCAAGTGGCGGGCGCTTTGCAATGCACCTTGGCCGAGCTGATTGGCGATGTGACCACCGCCTCGCCCGAATGGTTGCTGCTGCGCGAAATGCTCAGCACCCGCAGCGAAGCCGATTTGCGCCGCGTGCGCGAACAAATTTCGGTTCTATTTGGCTCCACGCAAGAAGCCGCGCGTACCAACCGCATTGCCCTCATTGGGTTGCGCGGCGCAGGCAAAACCACGCTGGGCCAGCGCTTGGCCAAAGATTTGGGCTATGCCTTCATCGAACTCAGCCGCGAGATCGAAAAATTTGCGGGATGCAGCATTTCGGAAATTCACAACCTCTACGGCACCAACGCTTACCGCCGTTACGAACGCCGTGCCTTAGAAGAGGCCATTCAAATTTACCCCGAGGTGGTCATTGCCACGCCTGGTGGCTTGGTGTCCGACTCGGCCACCCTGAACGAAATGCTCTCGCACTGCTACACCGTGTGGCTGCAAGCCAAGCCCGAAGACCACTTGGCCCGCGTGGCTGCACAAGGCGACATGCGCCCCATGGCCGGCAGCGCCGAAGCCATTGACGACCTGCGCCTGATCTTGGAAGGCCGCGCCCCGTTTTACGCCAAGGCCGACATGACCTTTGACACCAGCGCCCAGCCGCTGGAAGAAACGTTTCAGGCGCTGAGGGCGCGGATGCGTGCTGTTCTCAAGCTGCCTCAGTGAGGCAGCTTTTTTTTCGTCTCGACATCTGCTGCGCATGTGGAAAATTTAAGTGTTTTCCCTTGATTTGAATAAAAATGCACTTTTATTCATGGTGCATGCAATATACTGCACTCATGAGGTTAAGACACCTCTCCGAATTCACAGGCACTTCGCCCTCTTTTACTTGGAGACAGACACATGAGCCAATCTAACCGCGTCGATTACCGCATCGAGCCCAGCCAGTACAAGCACTGGTCCGTCAAGTACGACGGCGAAGTGGCCACGTTGCAACTCAACATCAACGAAGACGCTGGCATTCGCCCTGGCTACAAACTCAAGCTCAACAGCTACGACTTGGGTGTGGACATTGAGTTGCATGACGCGGTGAACCGCATTCGTTTTGAGCACCCCGAAGTTAAGAGCGTGGTGGTGACTTCACTCAAAGACCGCATCTTCTGTTCAGGTGCGAACATCTTCATGTTGGGTGTGTCGACGCATGCATGGAAAGTGAATTTCTGTAAGTTCACCAACGAAACCCGCAATGGCTTGGAAGACACCAGCCGCAACAGCGGCATGAAGTTTGTGGCCGCGGTGAACGGCGCATGTGCTGGCGGTGGCTACGAGTTGGCGTTGGCTTGCGACGAGATTGTGTTGGTGGATGACCGCTCGTCTTCTGTGTCGTTGCCCGAAGTGCCTTTGCTCGGCGTGTTGCCTGGTACTGGCGGTTTGACCCGCGTGACTGACAAGCGCAAAGTGCGCCACGACCATGCCGACATCTTCTGCACCAGTGTGGAGGGTGTGCGTGGCCAAAAGGCTGTGGACTGGCGTTTGGTGGACGAGATTGCCAAGCCCGCTCAATTTGCCGCTGCCGTGCAAGCCCGTGCCAGCCATACAGCTGCTAACTGCAAGCGCCCAGGCGCTGCCGCAGCAGGCAAAGGCGTTGCGTTGACACCTGTGCAGCGCACAGAAACCGCAGACAGCTTGTCTTACGAATACGTGAAAGTGAATATTGACCGCGCCAAGCGCACGGCTACTTTGACCGTGCATGCCCCCAAAGCGGCTGTGCCAGACAGCGTGGATGCCATCGTGGCCGCAGGTGCCAGCTGGTACCCCTTGCAAATGGCCCGTGAGTTGGATGACGCCATCCTCAACTTGCGTACCAACGAACTCGACATTGGCACTTGGTTGCTCAAAACCGCAGGCGACGCCAAACTGGCGTTGCAAAGCGACGCCGTGTTGGCGCAGCACCAAGACCATTGGTTTGTGAACGAAACCATCGGTTTGTTGCGCCGCACCTTGGCGCGTGTGGATGTGTCTTCACGTTCTTTGTTTGCGTTGATCGACGAGGGCTCTTGCTTCGCTGGCACTTTGGCCGAGTTGGCATTTGCCGCAGACCGCGCTTATATGCTGGAGTTGCCAGACACGCCAGAGAAAGCGCCTCACCTGACTTTGAGCGAAATGAACTTTGGTTACTTCCCCATGGTCAACCACCAGTCACGTTTGCAACGTCGCTTCTACGAAGAGACAGCCCCCATGGAAGGCGCACGCGCCGCTGTGGGCAAGGCGTTGGACGCCAAGCAGGCATTGGCTTTGGGCTTGGTCACCGCTGCACCTGACGACATTGACTGGGCTGACGAAATTCGTTTGGCCGTGGAAGAGCGTGCGGCCATGTCGCCCGACAGCTTGACCGGCTTGGAAGCCAACCTGCGTTTTGCCCAAAAGGAAAGCATGGAAACACGTATTTTCGGTCGCCTCTCGGCATGGCAAAACTGGATCTTCAACCGCCCCAACGCCGTGGGCGAAAAAGGCGCGTTGAAGGTATACGGCAAAGGCGAGAAAGCCGCCTTTGACATGAATCGCGTTTGATGTTCTGACGTTGTGCAACGCGGTTCCCGGTGGTCCGTGTTGCAACCGAAATTTGACCCCACCGTTGCTTTTTAATTTCTGGAGACATCCATGTCCGGTATCAACTACAGCGAAAAAATTCCTAACAACGTGAACCTCAGCGAGGACCGCACTTTGCAACGTGCCTTGGAGCACTGGCAGCCCAACTACCTGCAATGGTGGAATGACATGGGACCAGACGGCTCACAAGACTTTGATGTGTACCTGCGCACTGCCGTGAGCGTGGACCCACAAGGCTGGGCCCAGTTTGGCCACGTGAAGATGCCTGACTACCGTTGGGGCATTTTCTTGAACCCTGCCGAGCAAGACCGCAAGATCCACTTCGGTGACCACATGGGCGAAGCCGCTTGGCAAGATGTGCCTGGCGAACACCGCGCCAACCTGCGCCGCATCATCGTGACGCAAGGCGACACCGAGCCAGCATCGGTGGAGCAACAACGTCACCTCGGCTTGACTGCGCCTAGCCAATACGACTTGCGTAACCTGTTCCAAGTGAACGTGGAAGAAGGCCGTCACTTGTGGGCCATGGTGTATTTGTTGCACAAATACTTCGGCAAAGATGGCCGCGAAGAAGCCGAAGGCTTGTTGGAGCGCAACAGCGGCAACGCCGACAACCCACGCATCTTGCAAGCGTTCAACGAGAAG
>JACCDZ011447158.1_pt1 | contig 36237 bp, 38 predicted proteins | sample 7449551 | NCBI WGS metagenome assembly JACCDZ01 (sample SAMN15323452, study PRJNA562643) | freshwater metagenome | isolation source: river surface water | place: USA:Blue River Watershed | collected 2017-08-18 | reverse complement strand
GGGCATCTCGCCGCCGAGACGTTGATCGATCTTTTGGTAGAACCCCAATCAACGACAACGGTGGATACCGAGAGAACCATGGAAATTCGAAGCCAAAAAATTCATACCAAGAATTTGCACGGTACGGGCTGCACGCTGTCGTCTGCGATTGCGAGCTTTCTTGGTCTCGGCTATCCACTGCGAGCGGCCGTTCGCGGCGCCCACGACTATGTCGTCTCGGCAATTCAAGCCGGCGCCCAGATGACGATCGGTCATGGACATGGCCCTGTCAATCACACCTTTCACCCACTTCCAATGCAGCCCCATACCAGGAGAGATCAGCATGGCCGTTAACCCCCAGTTTCTTGCGGCGACCGCAACCGTTGATACGGGTGCAGTGCAGCCCTTTCCGAACAGTCAGAAGATCTACGTCAGCGGCTCTCGTGCCGATCTGCGTGTTCCTTTTCGCCGGATAGAACAGGACGATACGCCCAGCATGATGGGTGCGGAGAAAAACCCACCCATCTTCGTCTACGACACGAGTGGCCCGTATACGGATCCCGACGCACGAATTGATATCCGAGCAGGTCTTTCGCCAATCCGTGCCTCATGGATCGACGAGCGTCAAGACACTGAACTGCTTACCGGGCCAACAAGCCACTTCGGTCAGACACGATTAAGCGACCCGAAGCTCACCGCCCTTCGGTTCAATCTTCAGCGAACCCCAAGACGCGCCAAGGCCGGCAAGAACGTGACCCAGATGCACTACGCTCGCCAAGGGATCGTGACCCCTGAAATGGAGTTCGTCGCGATTCGAGAAAACATGTTGCGCACAGAGTACATCGAGAGTTTAAAAGCCGCAGGCGGCAATAGCGCGCGACTTGCAGAGCTCATGCTCAGAAGTCATCCCGGTGAATCATTCGGTGCCTCAATTCCGAAAGAGATGACCCCTGAGTTTGTTCGTGACGAGGTCGCCCGTGGACGCGCGATTATTCCAGCAAATATCAATCATCCGGAGTCTGAGCCGATGATCATCGGGAGAAACTTCCTGGTGAAGATCAACGGCAATATCGGCAATAGTGCGGTGTCGTCTGGTATTGGCGAAGAGGTCGACAAGATGACCTGGGGCATCCGATGGGGGGCAGACACGATCATGGATCTGTCCACCGGTAAACACATCCACGAGACGCGTGAGTGGATTGTGAGAAATAGCCCAGTCCCGATTGGCACGGTGCCGATTTATCAGGCGCTAGAGAAGGTCGATGGCAAGGCGGAAGAGCTCACCTGGGAGCTTTTCCGTGACACGTTAATCGAGCAGGCAGAACAAGGCGTGGACTATTTCACCATTCATGCGGGGGTCCTGTTGCGTTATGTTCCGATGACGGCCAAGCGAATGACGGGTATCGTCAGCCGCGGGGGAAGCATCATGGCGAAATGGTGTCTTGCCCATCACAAGGAAAACTTCCTTTACACCCACTTCGAAGAGATCTGCGACATCATGAAGGCTTATGACGTCTCGTTCAGTCTCGGCGACGGGCTGCGCCCCGGGAGCGGTTGGGATGCCAATGACGACGCTCAGCTTGGGGAACTCAAGACGCTTGGTGAACTGACGCAGATTGCCTGGAAACACGATGTCCAGACCATGATCGAGGGACCTGGCCATGTCCCGATGCAGCTCATCAAAGAGAACATGGATAAGCAGCTCGACTGGTGTGCGGAAGCACCCTTCTACACCCTTGGGCCGTTAACGACCGATATCGCACCGGGTTATGACCACATCACCTCAGCGATTGGTGCTGCCCAGATTGGCTGGTATGGCACAGCAATGCTCTGCTATGTCACACCGAAAGAACACCTGGGTCTTCCAAACAAGGAGGATGTCAAAGCAGGGATCATCGCCTACAAGATTGCTGCCCATGCAGCCGATCTTGCCAAAGGGCATCCAGGTGCACAGATCCGCGATAACGCGCTCTCCAAGGCACGGTTCGAGTTTCGCTGGAATGACCAGTTCAACCTAGGCCTCGATCCTGACACTGCCAAGGCGTATCACGATGAGACGCTACCCAAAGAGAGTATGAAGGTCGCCCACTTCTGCAGCATGTGTGGTCCTCATTTCTGCAGTATGAAGATTACTCAGGATGTTCGAGATTACGCCGCATCGCAAGGACTTGCAGAGGAACAGGCGCTTCAGAAAGGCCTTGAAGAGAAGTCCATCGAGTTTCGTCGCGCAGGCGCGCAGATTTATCGAAAGGATTAACGTAGGTGCGTATCGGAATCGCTGGTGCGGGACTTGCGGGTCGCCTATCTGCTTTTCTTTTAAGTCATCGCGGACATCAGGTGACGGTGTTCGAATCGAGCCCCGGCCCGAATCCGGTCCGTGGCAGCATTCGTGCGGCCGCCTGGACTGCGGCAGGAATGCTCAGCCCAATTGCGGAGATGGAGCAAGGCGGTCCGCTCGTGCGAGACCTTGGCTTTCGATCGCTCACGCTTTGGGGAGAGATTGACCAGACGCTTCGCCAGATGCCATTGACAAAGCCGGACACCCAACACAGCGGCGATCTGGATGTTCACGATGAGTTTGAGGAAATTGCGACATCGCCGCTTGGACTCGCCTTACAGGACAGTCTGATTGTCTGCCACGCCAACGATCTCGGTGCCGCAGAGCGTATCTTGCAGCACATGGACCAGGATCCCAGTCGTTTTGTGAGTCTCACAGGGCCCGAGGTCGCATCGCTGGCGCCGGGGTTAAAGGGAACGCTTCACGCATGGCGTCTCGTCGGCGAAGGCCATCTATTTCCAACACAGGCAATGCAGAGTCTATTGTGTGGCGCTCATGCCGTTGACTGGCGATGGGGTAGTCAGGTCATGAGGCTCGACTCCCATCAGATCGAGACCGCAGACGGTCGGCAGATGTTTGACTGGGTGATCGATACCCGCGGGGTCGGCGCATCGTCTGACATCTCAGTGCGTGGTGTACGGGGAGAGTTGTTAGTGCTGTTTGCACCGGGCTTCGAATTGCACCGGCCGGTTCGTCTGGTCCATCCGCGATGGCGCGTTTACATCGTCCCGCGGCCGGGTCGTCAGATCGTGATTGGTGCGACTGAGATCGAGAGCGAGGATCGATCGCCCATCTCAGTGCAGAGCACTCTCGAGTTGCTGTCGTCTGCGTTTAGCATCTTCCCGTCTCTTGCCGAGGCGAGAATTCTTTGGACCGATGTCAATCTTCGTCCAGCCATGATGGATAACCTTCCATTGATCGAAACCCGTCCAGGACTGACGAGAATTAATGGACTCTTCAGACACGGCTGGCTTTTAGCACCGGCCGTGATTGAACAGGCGCTTGATCATGCAGATCTTTCTTAATGGCGTGGCGCATGACTGCGCCGATCAAATCTCGTTAGCTACATTGCTTGATTCCCTTGGAATCGCACCAACACACTGCGCGACCGCAGTCAATCAGGTGTTTATCGCGCGTGAACAGCGTCACCAGACGATCCTGGAACCGAATGACCAGGTCATGACCTTCGAACCCATCACAGGAGGGTAATCATGTCAGTCAGTACTCAAGGGTCAGTGAATGATCCGATTCGTTTTGGCGACATAGAGTGCACAAGCCGGTTTCTATTAGGAACGGCTGGCTACCCCTCGCCTGCTGTACTGGAATCAGCGATTCACGTATCCGAAACAGAAGTCGTCACCATGGGGATCAAGCGCCAGGCCGCCAATGTCGCCAGTGGCGGTGGTAAAACCTGGTGGGATCTGATTCGCCGAACAGGGCGCCGAATCCTGCCAAACACCGCAGGCTGCCGCACTGCTGACGAAGCAGTGACACTCGCACAAATGGCCCGTGAAATGTTCCAGACGAACTGGATCAAACTTGAGGTCGTTGGGGATGACTACACCCTCCAGCCAGACACGTTTGAGCTAGTGCCCGCGGCCAAGAAACTCGTCGACCTTGGATTTGAGGTCTTCCCGTACTGCACTGAAGATTTGTTAGTGGCTGAACGGCTAAGAGATGTTGGATGTCGAATTCTGATGCCCTGGGCGGCCCCTATCGGTTCGGGCCAAGGGATTTCAAACCCCGATGGCCTCATGCGGCTACGGCAGCGTTTTCCAGATCTCACCTTAATTGTTGATGCGGGAATTGGTGCCCCTTCTCATGCGGCCAAGGCCATGGAGCTTGGGTTCGATGGCGTCTTGCTGAACTCCGCTGTCGCGCAGTCAAAAGACCCGGTGAAGATGGCGGCTGCATTTCGTGACGCTATTCGTGCAGGTCGTCAGGGCTATCAGGCGGGCATTATCAGTGCCCAGCCTTTCGCAACACCGTCCACACCGGTCTCCGGTCAGCCATTTACGTTGTGATCCGACGTTTCTTTTGACGACCGAAGCCCCCACATGACCAACCCAAAAGAGACACCACCACCGATCACCCAATCAGAAGATGGCGGCATGCAGGTAAGCCTCCGAACAAAATACGCCACGTCTGTGCTTCGGCCATCTCCATTCGTCGGGGGCATCGATCAGCAACTGTCGGATGTCTATGCCCATCGATTTTCGGTACGACGCGGCCAAGGCTACCCAATTGAAGACGCTGTAGTGCTGGCCCTGATGGATGCGGGATGTGACGCAATGCCCACCGCAGAGCAACTCGCAGCCCCACTACTCGTCCCAACGCTAATCGATGAGCAGTCCCGGTCGAGAGAGTTCCTCTGCGATAGGCACCGCTCGGCGTTTGCTCCCCTCATCCACAGTCGACCCGGCCCCTACCCGATTGTGAGTGACCTTCCGATGCTGCGCCAGCTGTTAGATGCAGGCGCGGCGATCATTCAACTGCGGGTGAAGACCGAGCCAAACAGCATTGAAACCTCCCCGATCGTCCAAGAGTCCGTGCGAATTGCAGCCGATTACCCGCAGAGTCAGTTGTTTATCAATGACCACTGGAAACTTGCGATCGACCATGGTGCCTATGGGGTTCACCTGGGCCAGGAGGATCTGCTGGATGCCGACCTTCGTTCCATCCATGCCGCAGGGATTCGACTCGGACTGTCGTCCCATGCCTACTGGGAAGTCGCCCGCGCGATGACGATTCGACCAAGCTATATTGCCTGCGGGCCAATTTTCCCAACCCGTGCGAAGGCCATGCCTTGGGTCCCTCAAGGGATTCCAAATCTTCGATTCTGGAGTCGGCTGATCCCCTGCCCCGTCATTGGTATTGGCGGGGTCACGCTGGATAACCTTCGCGACTGTTGGTCGACCGGTTGTGACGCTGTCTCAATGATCGGCTCCGTCACCAAGGCGCCGGATCCGGCGATCGCCATGCGCGATTTCAAGCGTGCCTGGGAGCGTCTCGAATCTATGGAGAACAAGGAATTTCGCAGCGAGAATTTACTTGAGATTGCGGCTCCTACTCTCATATAAAACTCAATAAAATCAATATTTTATAAGTTACTTTAAAAGTGATTTAATACATTTTATATGTTAAACAATCACAAGAAAATCACCGTTTTTCAGGCTATGCGAAAGAACCTGAAACCATTCCTCGTGACCGGACTTCTGGCACTGCTGAGCATGCCCTCGGCCTGGGCTCAGTTCGATAAGATCGCTGACTTAAACAATGTCTCGGTATCAACGAACGCGAACTTTCTAGTCACGGAGGGGCGCGCCCTGCTCCGAACCTGGGTTCGACTCGACTTTAAAGAAGATCAGCGATTTGAACCGACTCCGAATCCGTTATCCCCTGGGCCTACCCTGGCCTATCGATCCCGGATGGACTATGTTCAGGTGGACTGCCAACGAAACCTGTATGCGGAACTTGCGACGCAGATGTTCTCTGACAGCGAAGCCAAGGGCCAGACCGTATTTGAGAGTAGCGGTCTGAGATCCGCAAGCCTTCGGTTTGCCACACCCTCGGGCCACGAGGGTGCGGTGTTGCTATTTCTCTGTAAGGGCGTCAGGCCGCAAGGCTAGACTTAGCGGAGATATCGAGCGCCCAGCGCCACAGGGCCTCGGACTTCTCAAGGCCGATCGTGGCCTGCGCCTGACCCACAAACTTCGCTTTCAGCTGAGACTCGGTCATGGGCTTTTCAAGACTGCCCACCGCATGAGCGACCTTCACCTGGTGGCGCTTGCCGTCCACCGTGACCAGCTCAAGATCAGCAGCGTCCTCTGGCATGGACTCATCCACAATCGCCTGGACCTTATCCCTGAGCGCGATGACCTGCGGATCATTGACAACCTGATCCGTGTACTCATGTTCACCGGCCTGGCCATAGATCAGGCCGACGGCACAGGAGTGATAGACGCTGAACTTACCCTCAAGTCCGGTCTTCGGTGTCTTCTTGCCGGTCAGCTCCAGCACCAGAGGATGGACACGAACGCTGATGGACTGCACCTGCTCAGGCGCGATCCCCTGCCCCTTAAACTGAACACAGCCATCGATACTCGGATGGATCACAATGCCACAAGCAAACGGTTTGTAGGCATTTAAAGCAATCTCCCAGGTTTCTCCGAGTCGCTCCGTAATCTCTTTCCAGTCGCACTTATCGGAAAAGACCTGCATCAGCCCTCTCGGGGCCTCGAGCGCACGGGTCGACGCGGTAAACCCATGCTTTGCGAATAACGCAGACATCAGCCCGGCCTTTGCCGCTGCACCAGGATGGAAAGGTTTGGTCATCGTACCGAACTGCTCACGCAGACCGACCGGCTGAGAGGCTGCGATACCCAGCGCCATCTGTGTCTGATCAACATTGAGTTTCAACAAACGAGCACAGGCGGCAGCCGAACCCAGCATGCCAGTGGACCCCGTGATATGCCAACCTCGGTCATAGTGATCGGGATAAATCGCATTCCCCACGCGACAAGACACTTCGATCCCGATCACGAGCGCATCAATCAGATCTCGTCCGCTCAGCCCTTTGAACTCGGCTAGTGCATAGGCACTCGAGGCGACAGGCCCTGCAGGGTGAATGATGGTCTTTAAATGAGTGTCGTCAAAGTCATAGGTATGTGAGCTAATGCCATTGATCAACGCGGCGTTCGCAATATCAACTTTCTCATCACGACCAAACAACGATGCCTGCGGCGCGGGTGCAAGCTCCATTACGGCTGCAACAGCTGCATCAACCGTCTCATGACGCGCAGCACCGGCAGCACACCCCACCCAGTTCGCAAAAGTACGATGGGCTTCACGGTCAGTCTCGGCGCTCCATCCCTTCGACGGATGGTTCACCACAAATTCCGCAAGCATGCGGGTTACGGCGGGGGCGTTGTGATCTGCTTTAACAGCGGTATTCCGGGCCATACGGTTCTTTCTCTTCGTTAAAAAAGAACGCCTGACAGAATCAGGCGTTCAGGGGGACTCAACAACAACGAACAATGTGTGTTGTCGGCGTTAATCCGTAATCACAATGTTACGCTCTTTAGAAATCTTCTCCCAACGTGCGACGTCGGCCTGGATGAACTTTGTGTATTCAGCAGGCGTCATGGGCATTGGCTCAAGGGCCTCAACGGAAAACTTCTTTTTCACCTCATCCAAGGTCAGCGCTTTGTTGATCTCTTGGTTTAACTTCGCCACGACATCGGCAGGCATTTTCGCCGGACCGGATATCCCGTACCACTGCACACCATCAAAGCCCTTAAATCCAAGCTCTTCTAAGGTCGGGACATTTGGCAGCACAGGGTGACGCGTCTTGCCGGTCACTGCGATCGGCTTGATACGACCCGAGCGAATATGGGGAATCGCGGCGGCAAGACCGGGCATCATCGCCTGAGTCTGTCCTCCCATCGTGTCGGTCAACGCAGGACCAATCCCACGGTAAGGCACGTGAGTCATAAAAAAACCGCCTGCGAGTTTCAATTGCTCCATCGCCAGATGGGTCAACGTTCCCGTACCAGCGGAACCGTAGCTCAACTTACCGACGTTGCTCTTGGCATAGGCCAAAAACTCTTTCATATTGGAAGCCGGGACTGATGCAGGCACCACCAAAATATTGGGCGTGCCAGCAACCATGGCCACATGGGTGTAATCGGTCATTGCGTCATACGGCAGCTTACGAACGGCAGGGTTCGTTCCGTGGGTGCCGACATACGAGAGGAATAGCGTGTAGCCATCGGGCGCCGCGCGCTTCGCGGCCATCGATCCGACAATACCGCCACCCCCAGAGATGTTCTCCACTACAAAAGGAGACTTCAGAGACTTAGTGAGCTGCTCCGCAATCGTGCGCGCCACCAGGTCCACCCCACCGCCTGGCTGAACGGGGGCAATAATCTTTGCAGTCTTGTTGGGATACGCGGTCTGCGCCATTGCGGGCGCCCCAGAAACCGCCGCCATGGCAGCAATGGATACGGCCAGGAAGTAACGTCGTTGCATCGAAACAGGCTCCTCAGTTTGTCTAAAACAAACCGAAAGTCTAGCCGAAAATGTCCGGGCTAGACAGCCTTATCGGCCGTCGTGTGATAGCGCGATACCAGCTCTGCCACGTTGCGGACCCGAACCTTGGCCATGATGTTGCCGCGATGCATTTTGACCGTCCGCAAGGAGATCTTGAGTCGGTCTGCGATCTCCTGACTGGTTAGCCCATCTAAGACGTGTCGAAGGACTTCAGACTCCCGTGGACTGAGCCGCTGAAAATGACGCGGTAAGGCTGGTCGGTTCTCATCGCTGGGAGCATTGGGCGACGCTGACGACGTCCCACTGCGCCGGGTCACACCCGCAACAAGATGATCGAAGGACTCATGAATTACCAGACAGCAGCCCCCGTCATAGCGTTTGCACAACTTGGATAGAACATGCTGCAGCGCATCGAAATGCGAGACCTGATGAAGCTCAGCGCCAATGTCGGAGATCCGCTCCCCGATATCACTGGCGTGGGCGTTGTCCTCTGAAAGAATGATCACATTCATATGGCTTACGGCTCCCTGCCTGTAGCGAGGGCCGAGGGACAGAAAAACTTTGATGAATACGTACCAAAAGACATGCGAACACTGTATGAGATCGCACTACACTTTCGTATCCGAAAAACGCAGATTTCGATTGCACTATGGCCCCTAGTTTGCTTGATCTAATGTACGCCTACGGCTATCGAGACCGAGATCCACTATGGGACTCTCAAAAGCTTTTCGATCTGCTCATGAAGGTTTACCCCGGGCTTACCGACATCGACAACCTCCGGCCAGGCCCCGTCCTTCACCAGATGCACTCATTCGCGATTGGGTCTGCACACGTGATGGCAGGACGACATTCGGCCTTGTTTGGCCGCGCAGAGAAAACAGGGGGCCTGACCTTTACCATCTACTACTCCGGTTCGAGCACCTACACGCAAGAGGGCAGTCGATTTGTCGCTGACAGCCCCGACTGCGGCCTGCTCATCGCTGATTCCGAAGGAGACGCGCTGACCACAGACGTTTCGACGATGGTGATTCGGTTTCAGCCCGAACAAGTGCTGGAAACTGCCGCAGTGATGTTTGCCGACACACCGTTTTTGATCGATCTGAATCCACAGATGATTGATCTAAAAATTCGCAATCTATCTGGCTATGTTCGCTGTCTACCGCAGATTCTTACAGCGTTATCAACGGCCCAACAGGACGCCGAAGACACAATCTACCGGTTTCTGGCGCGAGCGACCGCAGTCCCGACAAACCCAACGAAGCGTCAGCTGCGAACCCACCGAAAGCGAGAAGGTCTGGATCTCGCCTGCGCCTTTATGATGGACCATCTTGCGCAGGAGATTACGCTCACGGACATTGAGCGCGCCGCAAATCTCTCGGCCCGATCATTACAGGTCGCCTTTCTTGAACGGTTTGGGCTGTCGCCCCGCAGCTGGCTCACCGAACAGCGTCTCGCGCGCGCATTCTCTGAAATCCAGCGGGCGGACCCTCAGACCAGCATGGCGGACATTGCGACCCGCAGTGGTTTTACCCACCATGGTCGGTTTGCAAGCCTTTTTAAGTTGCGGTTTGGCCTATTGCCTTCTCAGCTTCGAGATCGGCAGCTGCACTAACCGGCCGGTCAACCGTGTCGTTCGGATCGACAGTCTGGCGCAGATAAACAGGAATATCCTCGTCGGCAACGATCTCGCAAGCCGGATACTTTCGTGCGAGTCGCTGGCGCGCGGCCTCAAGCGTCTCGGCCCACTCCACGATGCGGGTATCGCCGATCGGCCATCGAAGCGTAAACGTAAACTTTTTCATGGCGCCATGGTGGCCATGAGACCCCGTTGGGTCTATCCAGAAAGCGCAGATTGAAAGCAAGCGTGGAGGCGGGACCCGGAATCGAACCGAGGTAGACGGCTTTGCAGGCCGCTGCATAACGACTCTGCCATCCCGCCGATAAAACGAAAGGGAAGCCTTGCTTCCCTTCAGATGTGCATCGGTCTTGTTATGGAGCGGGAGACGAGTCTCGAACTCGCGACCTCAACCTTGGCAAGGTTGCGCTCTACCAACTGAGCTACTCCCGCGTATTTCTGCGCCAAGGCCATGATTTGCCCTAGGCACGAAGCCCTAAAGTATAGCCTCAGGGACGGTCCTTTTGCAACTCGGGCCAGGCCGCCCGCAGGTAGTAAACCATGGACACCACGGTCAGGGCGGCAGCGATCCAGACCAGCACAGACCCCCAGCGCAAGGTGTCAATCAGGCCGCCAAATAAGGGGCCACTGAAGAGCAAAAAAGGAATGGCCACCATCTGGGCGATCGTCTTGGCCTTGCCCATCCAGTTCACGGCAACGCTCGCCCGAGCACCGACAGAGGCCATCCACTCCCGTAACGCAGAGATGGTGATCTCACGACCAATGATGATCAGGCCGACGATCGGATCAAGCCGGCCAAGTTCAATCAGTGCAACCAGGGCCGTACAGACCATCAGCTTATCCGCCACGGGGTCTAAGAAGGCGCCGAACGCCGACGTCTGATTCCACCGACGGGCCAGCCAGCCGTCAATCCAGTCTGTGATCGCAGCCGTCACAAACACGATAGTCGAGAAGAGATTGCGCTCAAACTCCGTGAGACCGAGCGGTAGATAGAAGATCCCCACTAGCAGAGGGATCGCGAGAATTCTTGCCCACGTCAGCAGATTCGGAAGGTTCCAGGCCATGGCCTGGATTATGTCCCAAGCGGAGTCGCTAACCCCTTAGCCGCCGATAGATCTCTTGTGCCGTCGCCTTAGAAATACCCTCAACCGAGGCAAGGTCTTCGACACTCGCTGCCGTAAGTCCAGAGAGTCCGCCAAACCGTGCAAGGAGTCGACTGCGCCGTTTGGGCCCAATCCCCTCGATCTCATCCAGCACCGAACCCAACTGAGTCTTCGCCCGTTTAGCCCGCATTCCGGTGATCGCAAACCGGTGGGCCTCATCGCGGATCTTGGCAACCAACATCAGCGCCGGATGGTCACGACCTAAGACGAGCGTCCGCCCATCGGGAAAGACAAGGGTCTCAAGACCCACTTTGCGTCCCTCTCCCTTTGCAACACCCACCAGAATTGAAGGGTCGTGTCCGAGCCCCTCAAAAACCTCCACGGCAACCGACATCTGCCCTTTGCCGCCATCGACCAGGACCAGATCGGGCATTCGCTCCACCCCTTCGTAGCGCCGAGTCAGTACCTGACGCATGGCGGCGTAGTCATCACCCGGTGTGATGCCCGTAATGTTGAACCGTCGATACTCCGAGGGTTGGAGATCATGACGGTGATAGACCACACACGATGCCTGGGTCGCCTCCCCCGCGGTGTGACTGATGTCAAAACATTCCACCCGCAGATCCGCGGCGTCTCCGGTGTCGGACACCAGCCCCAATGCATCGGCCAGCATCTGAGTACGAGACTGTTGCGACCCCATCTCTTGGGCTCGTCGCGCCAGCGCAATTCGGGCATTGTCTTCCGCAAGAATGAGCCACTCGCGTCGCTGACCCTGCGGCTGAATCAGCACACGCACCTCTTTCCCGGCCTCTGCGGTGAGCCAATCGGACAAGGTCTGTGCGGGTGCCGTACGATTCACCACCAGCACCGCTGGGCAGGCCTGACCAAGATAGTGTTGGGAAACAAAGGCAGTCAACGCCTCGTCGAGAACATCATCAAGATCGGCATCCGAGAGTTCGGTTCCGATCGAAGAAAAATGTGCACGATCTCCAAGATGCCGGCCCCCGCGCACCATCGCCAGATTAACTACGACGGTCTTACCATCAGTCGCCACCGCCAGCAGGTCACAGTCAAGGGAGTCGTGCGTCTCCATGCTCTGCTGCTGGAGAACCTTCGCTAACGCCCCAATCTGATCACGGATCACCGCGGCCTGCTCATAGTCAAAGACCTCGGCTGCAGCATTCATCCGGGACTCAAGCGTGGCCAGAATCTCCTGCGCTTCCCCCCTAAGAAATCGGCTGGCATGATCGACATCCCTGGCATAGTCATTCGACGATATCTTGCCGACACAGGGCGCACTGCAGCGGTGAATCTGATGCAGTAGACAGGGACGACTACGGTTAGAAAAAACAGAATCCGTACAGCTGCGCAACTGAAACACCTTCTGCAGCAGCGACATGCTTTCCTTGACGGCCCAGGCATTCGGGAACGGCCCAAAATACTGCGCCGATTTGTCTAGCGCCCCACGGTAATACGAGATACGAGGATAGGCATGACCGCTCAGTTTAAGAAACGGATAAGACTTGTCATCGCGAAAAAGGATATTGAACTTCGGACTGAGCGTCTTAATCAGGTTGTTCTCGAGGATCAGCGCCTCGCTCTCACTGCGCGTGACACTAATTTCCACTGCGCGAATCAGACTCACCATCTTGGCGATTCGCGGAGAATGTCCGCTACCCCGAAAGTAGGAACTCACCCGATTCTTAAGGTTCTTGGCCTTGCCGACGTACAACACCACACCCGCCTCACCCACCATCCGATAGACGCCGGGCAACGTCGGCATCGACCGCAGAATCGGTTTGGGATCAAAAACGGTCATGATGCCCGAAGGATCTCTTTGATCTGACCAAAGACCGACTGGAACATCTCTGGCGTCAGACGACCGGTGTTGGTGTTATAGCGACTCGGATGGTAGCTATCGACCAACACAAGGTCCCCAATTCGATGCTGCGCCCCATGCGCAAATCGGATCTGAGATTTTTTTAAGCTGGGATGACTGAGCAGCAGGCAGCTCAGCACGGCCTGATGGGCGACCGCCCCAAGACAAAGAATCACTTTGGGGCTGACCATCGATATCTCTGTCGCAAGGTATCGTGCACACGACTTCACCTCGATTGGCAGCGGTTTGTTTTCTGGTGGAAGACATTTGACCGCGTTCGTGACACGGCAATCGATCAGTGTCTGACCATCTGTTCTCGACAGTGAGCGAGGTTTCGAGGCAAAGCCAAACGAATGCAAGGTCCCATAGAGCAGATCACTACACCAGTCACCCGTAAAAGGGCGTCCAGTCGCATTTGCGCCGTGCATCCCCGGTGCAAGTCCGACGATTAACAGCGATGCGATGTCACTTCCAAATGGCGGAACTGGCTTGCAGAAATAATCCGGGTGGGCGTCACGTACCTGGTCTAGAAAACCCGCTAGTCGAGGACAGTCTCGACAATCGGGATCGTAAACCCCACGATCGAACACCGTCATCGCCCAAGGGCATGTAACGTCTCGAGCCCACGACGCGAGGCCGACGACAGAAACTCAGGCATCCGGGACGGCAGAGACGACAGCACCTGTTCCGCAAGATCAGGTCGATTACAGATCAGCGTGGCATCACAGCCTGCCTCAAAAGCAGCCTGCGCACGATCAACGACGTCATCGAAGACGGCGGCCCCTGCCATGGACAGATCATCCGAAATGATGACGCCTTCAAACCCAAGTCGCTCTCGCAGAATGTCGTGACACCAGACCCGGGAGAACCCGGCAGGCATCTCATCCACCTGCGCATATCGAATATGCGCAGGCATCACTGCACTGATCGTCGGCGACCCAAGCAACGCATAAGGTAAGGCGTCATCACGAAGAATTTCTTCGAGCGATCGGTCATCCACAGGAAGATCAAGATGAGAATCCGCAATGGCCCAGCCGTGCCCAGGAAAATGCTTGGCACAGTTTCGCATCCCAGCAATGGCCAGCCCGTGCATCACCGCCCCCGCAAGAAGGGTCACGACCTGAGGATCCCGGTGAAACGCCCGTTCTCCAATAATGTCACTTCGACCCCAGCCGAGATCTAAGACTGGCGTGTAACTAAAATCGATGCCGACCGCGCGCAGCTCTTTGGCCAGAACATGTCCGAGTCGACGGGCCTCGGCAAGCGCAGCGAGCTGATCTTCTTGATGCTCTGACCAGAGCGCCCCAAGTGTCGACATCGCTGGAATCTCAGTGAACCCTTGCCGAAAGCGCTGCACCCGCCCGCCTTCATGATCTACGCTGACTAACAACCGAGACCCATTACCAGGTCTTGGAACATCATGAATCTCGCGCCTCAGCGCGGCAATCTGAGCGGGAGATTCAAAATTTCTTGTAAAGAAAATAACGCCGCCAACCCATGGGTGTGCCAGCATCTCCCGCTCCACCGCGGTCAACGACGTGCCTTGCACATCAATAATTAGAGGTCCTGATCTACTCATAAGACAGGGTTCTTTCCTTGTTGATAATTCGTAAGCCGCTACGACTCGACGATGGCAAGCGCCTGGGCATGCTCGATTTCGTCGGAGATCGAGACATGAATCTGATACCCCTTATCCGCCAGATAGCGACTGAGTCGACCACGCGGATGGGCGACCGGTGCACCACGCTCATTGTTAAGAATCTCGACCGCATGCAACGACATCGGGCTCGTCAGTCCGACCCCGAGGGCCTTACCGATGGCCTCTTTCGCCGCAAAGCGTTTGGCAAGATAGCGTACCGCCCGATCACGACCCGCAACACCGCGATCTGCGCGGCGGGTGAACTCAGCATATTCCAGTGGGCCCAAAACCCGCTGTGCAAACCGGTCCCCCCATCGATCTGCGATCTCGCGGACACGCGTAATCATCACCGTGTCAGTCCCAATCCCAACAATCAACAGGCCGCCTCGCGCATCAGTCGCTTCATCTCGCGAACCGCCTCTCGCATGCCCACCAAAACTGCACGCGAGACAATCGCATGCCCAATGTGCAGCTCGCGGACACCCGGCAGTGCCGCAATCGGCTGAACATTAAAGTAGTTGAGTGCGTGACCGGCGTTAAACCGCATCCCTAGCGACATAATCAACTCGCCCGCCTGGGCAATCTTGTGAATTTCTTGAGATACAGCAGGTGCCTGCGCATCGCGTCCTTGGTGATGAAAAACCGCCGCATAGGGTCCCGTGTGAATCTCACAGACCTGTACCCCAAGATCGGCCGCCACACGAATCTGATCAGCGTCGGCATCAACAAAGGCACTCACGGAGATCCCCGCATCCCGCAGCCGCTGAATCTGTCGGGCAACGAGCGAGCGATTCGCGACGAGATCAAGACCCCCTTCGGTGGTGATCTCTTGACGTCCCTCGGGCACGAGCATGGCCATCTCCGGGCAGACCTCGCAGGCAAAGGCCACCATTTCATCTGTGGCCGCCATTTCTAGGTTTAACTTGATCTGAGTGTGGGTGCGCAGACGACGAACATCGTCATCATGGATATGCCGGCGGTCCTCGCGAAGATGAACCGTAATCCCATCCGCACCCCCAAGATGGGCCTCTACTGCAGCCCAGATGGGATCAGGATCAAAGCCGCGACGCGCCTGTCTTAGCGTCGCCACATGGTCAATATTGACCCCCAGTTCAATCATGCCGAGACCCCTTTTTTTAAATCCGACTGATATCTTAAATCCGAACCAGTTCGCGCATGATCTGGCGCGATGACAGACCGTCGTCCCCAAGATGATGGCCAAGCAGCCCGCGTAGCAGTCGCTTGCATTCGGCAGCGATTTCGGGCGACTCGAGCACACGGATCGCCTGCTCGATGGAGCCCCCGGCACCGGCTAACGCCAACAGGGTCGATCCTTGAAATCCTAAATCCCCAGCGTCCGGTTCACGCAGATCCGTACCTGAGCCAAGCCGCACGATTCCGGTCTGAGGCGCCACCTGGTACCAGGCAGCCGGATCAATTGGGGTCTCTCCATCCGCCTCACGATCAAAGGCCGGGGCAACCCCCATCTCTCGCAGCAGATTGCACTCGAATCGACGCAGAATCGGCTCTGTGAGCTCGCGACCAGATGCGTTCTCTTGCGCTGCAAGAATCCCCAAGGTCGCCAAAAAGTCGTCGAACAAGGCGGGATGAGGATCATCCCGCGGAATCAGTCGCACCATTAGCTCATTCAGATAGAAGCCCGGCATGAGGGCGGCGCCATGCAGATGCTTCAGCCCCCCCACCCATTCCGCCGCGAGTAGATTGCGCAGCTCCGACTTCCCGGACCATCTTACTGTCAAAGGCTGAAACGGTTGTAACAGCCCCCGTAGCGCAGAGCGCGGACGCCGCGCCCCCTTCGCAATTAAACCCAGCCGTCCATGCTCTCTTGTGAAGACCTCGACAATGAGACTCGTCTCACGCCAGGCAATCGTGTGGAGCACGAATGCGAGATCTGAGTTCGCCGTCATTGGTATCCGAATGCACGAACAGCAGCCTCATCATCTGCCCAGCCGCTCTTCACCTTGACCCAGAGCTCGAGATGCACAGAACCATCGATCAGACGGGCAATGTCTTGTCGCGCCTCTGTTCCAATTCGCTTCACGCGCTCACCACGATCACCGATCACCAGCGCCTTCTGCGATGCCTTAGACACCACAATGCTTGCAGAGATCTCCGCATGCGGGCGTGCTGGGTTAGCGCGAGACGGCGCCTCATCAAACTGATCAATCACGACCGTTGCCTCGTAGGGGAGCTCATCCCCAAGTAAACGAAAGAGCTTTTCTCGGATAATTTCGGCAGCAAGAAAACGAACACTGAGATCGGACACCTGATCGTCGGGGAACATCGCGGGCGCCTCGGGCGCAAGGCGCTCAATTTCAAAGAGAATCGCCTCCACCTGCGTCCCCTTCTCCGCGGACACTGGCACCAGGGCTGCAAACCGGTTCATCGCCGCAAGACGATCCCCCAGTGCATAGGCTGCAGTGCGCTCACGCGTTGACTGAATTCGATCTGATTTGTTCAGTACGGCAATGACCGGTAAAGATGCGGGGATTAGTCGAAGCACCGCCTCATCGGCGGCAGTCAAGCCCGTCGCCTCAATCACCCAGAGCACCAGATCGACCCCATCAAGGGCCTGTGCTGCGGTCTTATTCAGCTGTCGATTCAGCGCCGCGGTATGTTGCCGCTGGATTCCAGGCGTATCCACAAACACTAGTTGCAGATCGGGGCGACTTAAGACACCCGTAATACGGTGCCGAGTGGTCTGTGCCTTGCGCGAGGTGATGCTGATCTTCTGGCCGATGAGTCGGTTCAGCAAGGTCGACTTGCCGACGTTGGGACGGCCGACAATCGCAACAATCGCGCAGCGATGCGTCATGTTGAAGCGGCTTTTGACTTTTTCTCTTCGAACACTAAGGCCGCCTGCGGCGGCGGATCCGACTTTCTTGCACGCCGAGATTTCTTGGGCACACTCGACGTGGCAAGCCGTGCTGCCGACAATGCAGCGGTCGCCGCCATCTGCTCGGCAGCCCGACGACTCGCCCCTGATCCGAGGACTGTGATCGATAACTTTGCAATGGCGCACTCGACCTCAAAGACCTGGCTATGGGCCGCACCGTGGGTTGCCACAACGGAATAAGCGGGAAGCGGTAGCCCCAGTGCCTGTAGAAATTCTTGTAGCAGTGTCTTGGCATCTTTACCCAGCGTCTTTGGGTCTACCTGTTTCAGAATCGGCGTGTAGAGATGATCAATGACTCTTGCTGCTTCTTCAAAACCACCGTCCAGAAATATTGCGCCAAACAGCGCCTCCAGTGCGTCGGCAAGAATCGACGGGCGACGTAGCCCCCCACTCTTAAGCTCCCCTTCTCCGAGGTGAAGATACTGATGGAGCGCTAGGGTCTGTGCGATATCGTGCAGTGCCTGCTGGCGCACGAGGTTGGATCGCACGCGCGATAGATCCCCTTCGTCGAACTGCTTGAGCTGCCGATACAAGAGATGGGCGACGGCACAGTTCAGAACACTGTCACCAAGGAATTCAAGACGTTCGTTGTGCGATGCGCTATGACTACGGTGCGTCAGCGCAAGCCTTAAAAGCGCAGGGTCTTTAAAGGTGTAGCCAATCCGCTTTTCTAACTCGGCACTATTCAAAACGTCCCAATCGATCAAATTTACCGCTCATGACCTCGCCCGCGTTGAACCAGATAAAGAACGCGGGTCCGACCAGGTTGGCCTCGGGGACGAATCCCCAGACGCGGCTGTCACTGCTGTTATCCCGGTTATCCCCCATCATAAAGTAATGCCCCTGGGGTACCAGGCATCGCAGGCCCATGGCCGTGACCTGGCAGCCCGTGGGTGCCTGGGACTGGGGAAAGGTTCCCATCGCCATGCGGTCGTCATCGTTTAAGGTTCGATAGGTCTTGCCGCCTAACTTTTCCTCAAACTGCAGGGAGATACGCCCCGCGTCAAAAAAAGGAGACAAGACGGTCCGTTCGACCAGCTGGTCATTGACGTAGATGCGCTTGTTCTCAACACGTACCACATCCCCAGGAAGGCCAATCACACGCTTGATGTAGTCGACCGACTCATCCTCGGGGAAGCGAAACACCGCCACATCACCACGCTCAGGTTTACCCGTTTCAATGATGTTCGTTCGCAGCACCGGCAGCTTGATGCCATACGAAAACTTGTTGACGAGAATCATGTCGCCCACCCGAAGCGTTGGCACCATCGACCCTGACGGAATACTGAATGGTTCCGCCACAAAACTTCTGAGCAGAAAAACCGCAAATAAAACCGGAAAGAAATCAGCGGTGTAGTAGATCCAGACCGGAACGGGCGCATCTGCAGCGCGCCGTGGGCGCCAGACCCAACGCTCGAGACTCCAGAGAATGCCGGTGAGTAACACCAGCAAGAAAAAGATCAGCGCAAAGTTCATGTTTAGTCCTCGACCTGGAGAATCGCCAGAAACGCCTCTTGTGGGATTTCGACAGTACCCACCTGCTTCATGCGCTTCTTACCGGCCTTCTGCTTTTCGAGCAGCTTACGCTTTCGCGAGATATCGCCGCCGTAACACTTCGCAAGAACGTTCTTACGTAGCGCTTTGATGTTTTCACGAGCAATGATATTACTACCGATGGCCGCCTGAATCGCCACGTCGTACATCTGACGAGGAATTAATTCACGAAGCTTTGCGGCCAGCTCGCGGCCTTTCGGTGCGGCATTCGCACGGTGCACGATCACCGACAGCGTATCCACGCGTTCACTATTGATCAGCACATCAAGCTTAACCACATCGGATGCTCGGTACTCTTTGAATTCATAGTCCATCGACGCATAGCCACGCGACACGGACTTCAACTTATCGAAGAAGTCCAACACGATCTCATTCATTGGAATGTCATAGGTCAGATTTACCTGACGACCGTGATAGTTCATCGCCGTTTGAACACCGCGCTTTCCCGTACACAAGGTAATCACCGAGCCCACATATTCCTGCGGCATAAATAAGGTCACCGTGACAATCGGCTCTCGGATCTCTTCAATACGCGATGGCTCTGGCATCTTCGACGGGTTATCGACGTCAATGACCGTGCCATCTCGCATCAGCACCTGATAGACCACGGTAGGCGCCGTGGTGATGAGGTCCATGTTGTACTCGCGCTCAAGGCGCTCCTGGACGATGTCCATGTGCAGCAGCCCAAGAAATCCGCATCGAAAACCAAATCCAAGTGCCTGGGAGACCTCAGGCTCGTACTGAAGCGACGAGTCATTGAGCTTTAACTTATCGAGCGCATCTCGAAGCGCCTCGTACTGGTTTGCCTCAACGGGATATAGCCCCGCGAAGACCTGAGGCTTAATCTCCTTAAACCCGGGTAACGCCGAGCCGGCGGCATGCCCGGCATGGGTCAAAGTATCCCCGACCTTCGCCGCTTTCAGCTCTTTAATGCCGGCAATCACAAACCCTACCTCACCCGCCGATAACTGCTCAAGGTTTCTCGACTTCGGAGTGAAGATCCCCACATGCTCGACGCCATAGGTGGCCCCGGTGGACATCAACAAGATCTTGTCACGAGGTCGAAGCGTGCCATTCACCATGCGCACCAGCATGACAACACCCACATAGTTATCAAACCAGGAGTCAATGATCAGTGCCTGCAGAGGCGCCTCGGGATCCCCTTTCGGCGCCGGAACTCGGGCAATCAACATTTCTAAAATGTCTCGCACGCCCTCGCCGGTCTTGGCGCTCGCCCGTACCGCGTCGTGGGCGTCAATCCCGATCACGTCCTCGATCTCTTGAATGGCCTGCTCAGGGTTGGCGGCCGGAAGATCAATCTTATTTAAGACCGGAACGACCTCGACACCAAGCTCAATCGCGGTGTAACAGTTCGCCACCGTCTGCGCCTCTACTCCTTGTGAGGCATCCACCACGAGCAGCGCCCCCTCGCAGGCGGACAAAGAGCGGCTGACTTCGTAAGAGAAGTCCACGTGCCCCGGTGTGTCAATCAGGTTCAGCGAATAGATCTGGCCGTCGTTGGCCTTGTACTTCAGCGCGGCAGTCTGCGCCTTGATGGTGATGCCGCGCTCACGCTCGAGCGCCATGGAGTCCAGCACCTGTGACTCCATCTCTCGATCGGAGAGACCGCCACAGAGCTGGATGATTCGATCCGCGAGCGTGCTTTTTCCATGGTCGATATGCGCGATGATCGAAAAGTTACGAATATTCTGCAAGACACACCATCATTTTCTTCACTAAAAAACCCACTGCTGGGTCTACTTCGCTCTGGTCGGCCGCACCGGAATAAATAGCGCCCCGTCGCCCCGACGAACCAGTAGGACCAACGACTTTGTTTTGTCGAGCTTTCCAACTAACTCCGCAAACTGCTTCGCATTGACGATATCGGCGTTGTTCACGCTCATCAGAATATCGCCCTGACGAATCCCCGATCTCGCCGCAATGCCTTCGGCCGACTCAACCAAGACGCCCCCTTTGACCTTGAGCTCGTTCCGCTTGGCGTCCGTCAGGTCCACCACCCCGAGCCCTAGCCAGTTCGCCACCACAGGTGCAGGGGTCGACCCAGGCTTCGCTGCGGCCCGAGCATTACGATCAGGCTCCATCTCACTGACGGTCATGGCAATGTCCTTGGCCGCACCCTTGCGCCAGACCTGGGCCGTTACCCGAGCCCCCGGCTTGGTATTGCCCACAATCCGCGGCAGATCCGAGGACTTCTCAATCACCTTCCCGTCAAAGCGCAGCAGGATATCACCCGGCTCGATCCCCGCCCGCTCGGCAGGACCGCCCGCCTCCACACTGCGTACTAGGGCACCCGCTGTCTTGGTGAGCCCAAGGGCGTCAGCGACCTCTTTGGTCACCTCACCAATGCCCACGCCAATCCGACCTCGGGTGACACGACCGGTTGTGCGTAACTGGTCCGCGACGCGGTTGGCCTCATCAATAGGAATCGCAAACGAGATCCCCATAAATCCGCCAGTGCGGCTGTAGATCTGAGAATTAATGCCAATCACTTCACCGCGCATATTCAGCAGCGGTCCGCCCGAATTCCCTGGGTTCACCGCCACGTCCGTCTGAATGAACGGCAGATAGTCCCCCGTATCACGGCCCTTGGCACTCACGATGCCGGCCGTCACGGTGTTCTCTAAACCAAATGGTGAGCCAATCGCCAGCACCCACTCGCCAACACGAAGCTTATTGGGATCACCAAACTTCAGTGCGACAAGGCCATTGGCATTGATCTTGACCAAGGCGACATCGGTGCGACGATCGGAACCGATCAGTCGGGCCTTGAACTCGCGCTTATCCGCAAGCGTCACAAGAATGTCATCCGCACCATCGACCACGTGATGGTTCGTCAGAATGTAGCCATCACTCGAAATAATGAATCCACTCCCTACGCCACGCGGCAACTCTTCAGGACCTGACCCTCCGCGAGGAGTTCTGGGGCCATTTGGACGTGGCGGAAAGAAGCGACGAAAGAATTCATAGAAAGGATCGTTTTCATCCAGTTCGGGCACTTGAGGTTGCCCCTGGGACTGCTGAACACGGACCTTCTCGACCGTGCGAATGTTAACGACGGCCGGACCTGCTGCCTCAACGAGATCAGCAAAATCAGGCAGGCCTCGCGCATTGGTCTGCGCCTGAGCAACACTCGTTAGCCCTGTTAACGGCGCAGACAAGACCAGTGTGGATGCCAACAAAACAGAACCGAAGATCGCTTTCATCGTGGTAGACCTCATGGTGAAACTTTCCATTCAACAGACTGTGCAAATTGACGAAGGGTTTCGGGCGGAACTTCTCCCATTACGGTAACCCAGGCCTGCTGGACCTCTCGAGAGATCATCGACAATGCCCCACGTCGATAGATACGCTCAGCGATCGATCCACTCGCCTGCTTGGGCTGAACAAAAACAGACAACGTCGCGATTCCATCCGACAAGACATAACGTCTGACTGCGAAGGGCAGACCGCCCTCTGATCCCGTCGCTGGCTGCTGATAAACACCGACCAGCTCAAACCCTTTGATGACCTCAGGCTTGTACTTCAGCGAGGGCATCGGCTGAACGCGGGACATCGATGCATCGTGCACGGTCCAATCCTTTGCGGACTCAAAAGAAGGGCGCAGTGCTGACGCCTTGGCGCGTGGATCGAATCGTAATTCGGTGAATGCTGCCTGCTCAATCGCATGTCCATCAAAGTCTAGTCGTTGGCACTTCAACACCAGACCGGACTGCCGATCCACCCAAATTCGAACGGGCCAGCGCATCTCGTGGCGAGGCTTTAGCAAGTATTCATCGGCCTCAAGATCCGCCATCCGAAGCGACCCGCCCCGCACCAGTTCATAGTTACGAAGAATCCCTTCTGGTGATCCGACAAAGATCGCAGGAAAGGCTGATCGGGTGAGCTCTGTTCGATCGAGCTTGACCATCTGGTGCTCAGGCATGTAGACGCGAATCTCTTGGCCGGACCGGATGATCTCGTGCCGACTGCCCTCGAGCGCCTGTACCTTGACCGCGGAACGTCGCGCATCACGCACCTGCAGAATGCGGGAGGTCTGCAAGACCGGTCCCTGCTGGTGAACAAAGGTTCCCGCAAAAGAGAGTCGCTGGGCGGCGGACTGCAGTCGATCAATGACCTGCTCAGGCTTTAACTCAGCGGTCTGTCCAATTGCCGCAGGGCCAGACACGATGGTCAACATGACCATCGCTGCAAAGAAAGCTGCCTGAAATGCCATTAACGGACCTCGACCGATACCGGGCGAATGGACATCGAACCGTGTGCGTCCATCAGCTCACGGAGCCGAGGGTCTTGCACAGGAACCGGCATGGCAGGCTCAGCAACCCGAATGGCCGTTTGTGACGACGGTGAGGACGCCCCACTGCCCATCGCAAGAAAACTGTTAAGCGATCCGTCTTGCATCTGCGGCGCAAGCGTCACGAGCGCTACAAAGGCAATCGCAGCAGCAGCCGCACCACCGTACATCCACTGGCGCTGTCGAATGAACTGCCGGGCACTCCGAGGCGATTTAGCGGGAAAGTGAATTGGCTCGCTGGCAAGGGCCTGGGAGACGCGCTGCCCAATCGCGCTTGGTCTGGCCAGAGGCGCGCTTCGCATGACATCTCCAATCAAATGCCACTGGTCCCATTGCGCCCGCATTGGCCCAGTCGTCATCACCTGCTGGGCCAGCCGTTGGCTGTCTTCCTGCGGTAACTCGTTATCGATCCACGCCGAGAGCCGCTCGGCTTCAGCATCAGCCGTATTGGCTTGTCGCGATTGTCCTAGTCGTTGCTCATCCATCATGACCCCTGTCCTGTCTGCACCCTTACCACCGTTTTCCCTCACCATGCCCAAGAAGCGGCCGAATCCGTTCGGCAATCGCCTCGCGCGCCCGAAAAATTCGCGAGCGGACCGTCCCAATCGGACAGTCCATGGCCTGAGCAATCTCCTCGTAGCTCAGCCCCTCAATTTCTCGCAACGTAATCGCCGTCCGCAGGTCTTCTGGCAGTGCCTCGATCGCCGCATTGACAGTCTCGGCGATCTCGCGGCTCTGCAGCACGGCGTCCGGCGTATTGATGTCCTCTACGACATCCCCCACGTCGAAAAATTCCCCATCTTCCCCACTCTGAAACTCCGAGACGGTGGATGGCCTTCTCCCCTGGGTGGCAAGATAATTCTTGGCGGTGTTGACGGCGATCCTATAGAGCCAGGTGTAGAAGGCGCTCTCCCCCCGGAACTGGGGCAAGGCGCGATAGGCCTTGATAAAGGCTTCCTGGGCCACATCCTCCATTTCGGCAGGATCCCGGATCAGCCGAGAAAGCAGGCGAAGGACCTTGCGCTGATACTTCGAGACCAGCAGCTCAAAGGCCTTCTGGTCTCCATTTTTTACGCGCTCAACTAGCTGCGCGTCGACCTCTCGCTCATTGATCACCCGGCTGTCACCTAGATCCGGCGAAAGACGAGCGTGCCGTTGGTGCCCCCGAAGCCAAAGTTATTCTTGACCGCAACGCGAATGGGAAGATCCCGAGCCGTATTGGCGCAGTAATCGAGATCACATTCAGGGTCCTGGTTAAAGATATTGATCGTGGGTGGACTGACCTGCTCATGGAGCGCCAAGACCGTGAAAACCGACTCCAGCCCACCCGCCCCACCGAGCAGATGACCCGTCATCGACTTCGTCGAATTCACCACCACGGAGGACGCCCTTGCCCCGAGCGCGGCTTTGATCGCCTCGGTCTCGTTCTTATCCCCAAGCGGCGTCGAGGTGCCGTGGGCATTGACGTAGTCCACCTGGTCTTGGGCAACACCGGCATCACGCATGGCATTGACCATGCATCGACGCGGACCGTCCATATTGGGTGCTGTCATGTGATACGCATCGCCCGACATTCCAAAGCCGGCGAGCTCGCAGTAAATCTTGGCGCCGCGGGCCTTCGCGTGCTCGTATTCTTCCAGCATCAGGACACCAGCCCCCTCGCCCAAAACGAATCCATCGCGATCACGATCCCAGGGGCGCGAGGCCGAGCCTGGATCATCGTTTCTCGTCGAGAGCGCCCGAGCAGCAGCAAAACCGCCGATCCCCAACGGCGAAATCGTCGACTCGGCGCCGCCTGCAAGCATGGCGTCGGCATCGCCGTACTGGATCAGACGCATCGCAAGTCCGATGCTATGAAGACCCGTGGTGCACGCCGTCACGGCTGCAATATTCGGACCCTTCAGGTGATGCAGAATGCTCAGGTGCCCCGAGATCATGTTGATGATCGACCCCGGCACAAAGAACGGCGAGATACGACGTGCGCCGCGATTGGTGTACTCCGTATGCGTCTCTTCGATCAGCGGGAGTCCGCCAATTCCAGATCCGACAAAGGCGCCAATACGCTCGGCGTTTGCGTCAGTCACGGTTAGACCAGAATCCTTTAACGCCTGGATGCCGGCAGCGATCCCGTAATGAATAAAGGTGTCCATATGCCGTGCCTCTTTGGCCGGCAGATAGTCTTCGACATTAAAGCCCTTCACCTCGCCTGCGAAGTGGACAGGGAGTCCGGAGTGGTCGAACTTGGTAACAGTGGCGATGCCGGACTGCCCTGCAACGAGGGACTTCCAGGCAGAGGCGATGTCGTTACCGACCGGGGAGATACACCCAAGACCGGTAACAACGACACGACGCCGACCCGCGGCGCCCGGTGAAAAAGGACCGCTCATCGGCTCGTGACTTTCTTATTTCTTCAGGTGGGTCGTGACGTAGTCGATCGCCTGCTGAACGGTTGTGATCTTCTCGGCTTCCTCATCAGGGATCTCACAGCCGAAGGCATCTTCAAGCGCCATCACCAGTTCGACGGTGTCGAGGGAATCAGCGCCCAGGTCGTCGACAAACTTGGATTCTTTTTTAACGTCTTCAATCTTGACACCAAGTTGCTCAGAAACGATGCCAATCACGCGCTTTTCAATATCTTCCATGAACCTCTTCCTTCAGGATAAATCGAGTGCCGTCATTGTATCAGGACATCACCATGCCGCCATTAACGCTCAAGGTGACACCATTGATATAGCCAGCCCCCTCGGAGGCCAAAAAACCGACCGCATGGGCGACATCCTGGGGGGTTCCAAGGCGTTGGGCGGGGATCTGCGACGTTAGCGTCTTGATCTGCTCATCAGACAAGGATTTTGTCATGTCCGTGTCAATAAACCCCGGGGCTACGGCATTGACGGTAATCCCCCGACTGGCCACCTCGCGCGCGAGCGCCCGAGACATTCCAGCAACCCCAGCCTTAGCCGCAGCATAGTTCACCTGGCCAGGGTTGCCACTGAGACCGACCACTGAGGTGATGCTGATAATCCGTCCCCATCTCGCCTTAAGCATCCCCCGCAGCACTCCGCGAGACAGTCGAAACACGGCCGTCAGGTTTGTCTGAAGAACAGCATCCCATTCTTCATCTTTCATTCGCATCGCCAGATTGTCTCGGGTGATGCCCGCGTTGTTCACCAGAATCCCAACGGGCCCAAATCGCTGGGCGATGTCGTCGAGCAATTGATCAGAGGCTGTTGCGTCGTTGACATTCAAGACCATTCCGGTGCCTGAAATATTCTGGGCGGCGAGATTTTCGGAAATCGTCTTTGCCCCCGCCTCCGTCGTTGCGGTACCAATAACAATGTGCCCAGCATGTCCGAGTGTCGTCGCGATCGCCTGGCCGATACCACGCGTTGCGCCCGTCACCAGCGCGATGCGCGTCGTCGCCCCCAATGGAACTGAACCGTCGGTCATGTTGATGTCCTATGCAAGTGAGTTCAACGTCTGATCAAGACTGGCTTGATCCACGATATTAAAAAGCTGCATCTCTGGAGCGATACGTTTGACCAGTCCTGTCAGGACCTTGCCAGGGCCACACTCGACGATGGTGGTAACGCCTTCGGTCTGTAGCTTCTGAACTAGCTCTACCCAGCGTACGGGTCGCATGGCCTGACGCGCGAGTGCATCTCGGATCCGATCAGGATCAGACTCGACCGCAACATCCACGTTATTCATCACGGACATCTGGGGCTTATGAAGCGCAACCGTCGTCAGATAGTCCCGAAGCGCATTCGCGGCAGGCGCCAGCAGACTGCTATGGAATGGCGCCGACACTGGCAATGGCAAGGCACGCTTGGCGCCTCGCTCTTTGACCAACGCACAGGCACGCTCAACAGCCTGCGCATGCCCGGCAATCACCGTCTGATCGGGCGCATTGAAATTCACTGCTTCAACCACCTGACCCTGGGCCGCATCGGCGCATGCGATCACCACATCCGCTGCAGGAAGACCCAAGATCGCGGCCATGCCCCCCTGACCGACAGGCACCGCAGACTGCATCTTCTCTGCACGAAATCGAACTGCTCTGGTCGCATCGGCAAGGGTGAACACCCCCGCTGCGGTGAGTGCCGCGTATTCGCCTAGGCTGTGTCCGGCGGCCCATGCAGGACGGTGACCGCCTGCAGCAATCCAGGCATTAAAAAACGATACCGCGCTGGCCAACATTAGCGGCTGAGTATTCACTGTGAGATTGATTGCCTCGACGGGACCCTCTGCAGCCAGCCTCACAAGATCCTGGCCCAGGGCATCCGAGGCGATCGCCATCGAGTCCATCACCGTCTGATTGCCCGTAAACCCATTGAGCATCCCCACAGACTGAGAGCCCTGCCCAGGGAAAACAAACGCTAGTGTCTTCATCATCACTCCATTAACCCAATGAGATCACTCACAAGATCTCAGATCTGAACGAGTACCGCGCCCCAGGTAAAACCACCCCCAACGCCCTGCAACATGAGTCGTTGTCCAGCCCGAATACGGCCATCACGCCATGCGGTATCGAACGCCAAAGGGACCGACGCCGCAGAGGTGTTCGCATGCTGATCGACCGTGACGATTACTTTTGACTCGTCTAGTCCGAGACGCTTCGCGGTTGCAGAGAGGATTCGTACATTGGCCTGGTGCGGAATGAGCCAGTCAATATCGGCAATCGAAAAACCGGTATCCGCAAGCACTTCGCGGGCCACACTATCAAGCACCTGAACAGCGAGCTTAAAGACCGACTGACCGTCCATGGTCAGGAATGGATGCCCGGTCGCCTTTCCGTTGCAGACTGAGCCGGCCGTGCGCAAGATATCTTCGTGTTCGCCTTTGGCATGGAGACGATGTCCAAGAATGCCAGGGGTCGTGTCTGCCTTGAGCACCACAGCGCCGGCGCCGTCTCCGAAGAGCACACAGGTCGTACGATCGGTCCAATCAAGAATCCGCGAGAAGACCTCTGCCCCAATGACCAATGCGGTCTTAACCTTTCCCGCTTTGATAAATAGGTCCGCCGTCGAGAGCGCGTAGACAAACCCCGAACAGACCGCCTGCACATCAAACGCAGGTCCACCCGAGATCCCTAGTTTCTTTTGAACAAGGCAGGCCGTCGACGGAAAGATCATATCGGGGGTCGAGGTCGCCACAATCACGAGATCGATATCGGCTGCACTCACGCCCGCCATGGCCATCGCCTGCCGCGCCGCCTCCGCGGCCAGATCACTGGTCATCACTGCGTCGTCGGCGATATAGCGCTGGGCAATCCCCGTACGCTCACGTATCCAGTCGTCAGACGTCTCTACGCCCTGGGCCGCGAGACGCGCTGCAAGCATTTGATTCGACACCGGTGCGCCAGGCAGCGCACGGCCCGAGCCAACGATGCGCGTGAAGATTTCCGATGTCATGGGGCGATCAATGCGTGTTGAATTTTTTCATTAAGACCGTGTGAGGCTGCGTCTGCCGCACGATGCAGCGCCTGAGAAAAGGCATAAGCGTCAGCAGAACCATGGCTTTTCACCACAATGCCACGAAGTCCCAGCAATACAGCGCCGTTATAACGACGATGATCCACACGGCGAGACAGACGGTGCAATACCGGCGACGCAATCAGTGCCATTAACCGCGTCATAAAATTTCGTTTGAATTCTTCTTTAATGAAGGCCTTTAACATCTGGGCTACCCCCTCGGAGGTTTTCAAGGCAACGTTGCCAACAAATCCGTCGCAGACGACGACATCCGTTGTGCCCTTGAAAATATCGTCACCCTCGACGTTGCCATAAAAATTGAGTGGTCCTGCGCGCAGCATCTCGGCGGCCTGCTTGACCACTTCATTGCCTTTGATGACTTCTTCCCCAATGTTGAGTAGCCCCACTGATGGCTGGTCACGATTCTCGATCACCGACACCAAGGCAGACCCCATGAGCGCAAACTGCGCGAGGTGCTCTGCCGTGCAATCGACATTCGCACCAAGATCCAACATGGTGGTAGCCCCCCCCTTGCGGTTAGGCAGCGCTGTTGCAATCGCGGGGCGATCGATTCCCTCGAGGGTCTTTAGGACATAGCGGGCAATCGCCATTAGGGCACCGGTATTACCGGCACTGACGGCCGCCTGGGCACGCCCCTCCTGCACCTGCTCAATGGCAATGCGCATCGATGAGCGTCGTTTGCTTCTCAGCGCAACGGCGGGGGGATCGTCCATCGTGACGACTTCGTCGGCCGGCACGATCTCGATGCGGCCTTTTACAGCATCAGGCACTCTTTGAGCGCCAAGGGCAGAAGCGACCTGGGGCTCAAGGCCGACCAGGATCGCCCGGTGTTGCGGACATTGCGTCAGGAACGCAAGGACCGCGGGGATCGTGACAGGTAATCCGTGGTCGCCGCCCATACAGTCGACGGCAACACAGACCCCAGGAGACGTTAGATCAGGCAACGTCTTTCGTTTTGACGACCTTCTTCCCACGGTAATAGCCCGAGGGGCTCACGTGGTGACGCAGATGAATCTCACCCGTGGTCGGCTCAACCGCCGTTGGGGGATTGGTCAGAAAATCGTGCGAACGATGCATGCCGCGCTTTGACGGCGACTTCTTATTCTGTTGGACTGCCATAGTTAGACTCCGGAAAACCTTGAATTATAAGGCATTTTCCATCTAAGAGGGCTTCTTCAATAGGTCACGAAGCCCCGCAAAGGGCCGCTCTGTCCCTAGTTTTTCTCCCGACGCCTCAGCAGTAGCGCCCTCTCCGAGGGTGACCGCACCCGGCGCCTGACAATCCGCATGCTTGGGGGTCATCGGCAACGCGAGTAAAAGCTCGTCCTCCACCAATAGCAGTACCGTCATCTGGTCTTCCGGGGCAAGAAAATCAACATCCGGCAGGTCCAACCCATCGGCCTGATCGGCGAGCCAGTCCTCGGTCTTTTGGTCCGCCTCCTTGGCCGTGCGACAGAATTCAAACCCTCTTCTCAGACGAAGGCTTACCGGCATCGGCCCAAGGCAACGCGAGCAGGCACAGTCTAGTTCGGCATCAATCTCTAACCACCACAGGCGCCCATCGCCCTGCCCCTGATTCGAGGGTTCGGCAAGCAGCCGCCAACGAGGCGGCTCGCGATACCCCATCAATGCCGCTGTCAGTCGGGGCAGATCGGAGGGAGTGAAGCAACCCTCTGCAGGGATCGCCCCCACTTTGAGCGCATGCGCCAAGACCTCTTGGGAGAGCACCGAGGTGGGCGAGAGTGTGTTCGTTTTGTCGGACGGCATAATGGACGCACCTTAGCTGTCTTCGGAATCGCTTTCAAGCCACGCGCGCTGGTCATGTCTACACGAAAAATTATTCTTGCCTCAAGCAGCCCCTATCGACGTGCGCTGCTCGGTCGGCTAGGCCTTCCCTTTGAGTGCATCTCGCCCGACATCGACGAGACCCCGATCAACCATGAAACGCCACACGCCTGCGCGATTCGGCTTGCCCAGGAAAAAGCATCGGTCATCGCACGACAATTTCCGGACGCAATCGTGATCGGATCAGACCAAGTCGCTAGCTGCGATGGCCAACGACTCGAAAAGCCCGGCACCAAGGAGCGCGCATTCGAGCAACTTCGACTCCAACGCGGTCGAAGGTCCGAGTTCCACACCGCCGTGTGTGTCATGGCAGATGGCGGTAAGACGGTGGCCAGCGACATAGTGGTCATCACAGTGGTCTTTCGCAACGAGCATAGTCTCAGCGACGCACACCTTCGTCGCTACATTGATCTGGAGATGCCGCTCGACTGCGCCGGCGCTGCAAAATCCGAAGGCCTTGGCATTGCACTCATGGAGTCGCTGACAGGCCCGGATCCCACTGCGCTGATTGGTCTGCCGATGATCGCGTTGACCCGGTTACTGCGAGAGATCGGCGTCGACCCATTACAGGCCGACACCAAAAATTAGCGAATCGACCAGTGCAGCAGCACGCGTGCCGCTGCATCACCAATCGATGCGCCAAATCGATGGGCAATGCGCTCTGCTAGATTGGGTTCGAGACTGTAATCAATGACCTCTTCAGCCTTGAGTACATCTCTTGCCACTGTATCCACCGTGCCAAGCCCATCGGCAAGCCCAAGCGCAACGCTCTTGCTCCCAGTCCAGACCATGCCACTAAAAATCTCCGGTCCTGCCTTTAGACGATCACCACGACCCTTCTTCACCGCAGCAATAAATTGCTGATGGACTTCCGACAGCATCTGCTGCACCGCCGCCTTTTGCTTGGGGTCCACTGCTAAAAATGGATCGAGTAGCGCCTTATCCTCACCGGCGGTGAGCACCCGACGCTCGATGCCGAGTTTTTTCATCGCTTCCGTAAAACCGAATCCATCCATCCGCACGCCGATCGAGCCGACGAGACTGGCCTTATCGACGTAGATCGCATCGGCCGCCGCAGCGATGTAGTAGCCGCCCGATGCGGCGACCTCCTCCACGACAACGATTAACTTTTTATCCGGATGCAGCGTCTTAAGACGCTGAATCTCGTCATACACAATCCCCGCCTGCACGGGACTTCCCCCAGGGCTATTAATCCTCAGGATAACGCCAGCCGCTGCCTGATTTGCAAAGGCCTCGCGAAGCGAAATATTGATGGATTCAGCATTGGCATTCATATCCGCATCGATCACTCCAGAGAGATCGACCAACGCGGTGTGCCGCGAACTCGGGTGTACCCCAGTAGAAGTTCGACTCGAGGAGACCACTGTCCAGATCAGCGCGACAATCAACGCCGCCCAGACTGCGCGCCAGACATTGCGCCAACGTCGCGCACGCCGCTGCTCCTCAATTGAGGCGAGAAGAATACGTTCCATCAGATTCTGATCCATTGTTCCATCCATTGTTGAAGTTCGTCGACCGAGTGCACGGTATGCATTGGCTCGGCCCGCAAGAGTGTCGCTAAGGGATGCGCGCCGTAGGTCACGGCCACCGCTCGGGCACCGGCCGAATGGGCCATGCCAATATCATGCGTGGTGTCTCCCACCACCAGTGCAGCCGAGGGAGAAATCCCAAGCTCCTCACAGATCTCAAAGACCATCGTCGGCTCCGGCTTCGGGTCACTCTCATCGGCGCACCGTGAGGTGTCGAAATAATGCCGCGTCTGTGTCGCATCAAAGGCTCGCTCGAGACCAACCCGTGACTTACCGGTTGCCACCGCTAAGGGCGTTCCCGCCCGACGAAGCCCCTCAAAGAGGGCCGTCATGCCCGGAAAGGGCCGAAGGGACTGATCTCGTGAGAGATAGTGATGACGAAATCGATCCGTCAACGATGCCTGCTGTGCCGCCGAAAGATTCGGTGCCACGCGAGACAGGGCATCCTGCAGCCCAAGCCCAATCACATAGCTCGCATCCTGCTCCGCAGGCACCGAAATTCCGATATCGCGACAGGCTTCGCGAATGGCATGCGTAATCGTGGGCGTCGAGTCAACGACGGTTCCATCCCAGTCAAAAATAACCAGCTCAATCGGCTGGGTTAAAGCGTGCTGCGCAGGCTGCATAAAGACCGATCTATTGAGAGCTCATTCACCATCGCGTCAAAGGCGTCATCCAATTCCGCGTGAAGCTGCATTGTTTCATGCGTGAGGGGATGACTACACCGGAGCTGCCAGGCATGAAGAAACATCCTCCCCAGCAGCGCGCGTTTCTCTGATCCGAGTGCGATCAGAAGTTCCTTTTCTCGAACATGGTCGCCATATTTTGGATCACCGATGATCGGTAATCCCTGACTGGCCAGGTGGACTCTGAGCTGATGCGTTCTCCCCGTGACTGGCTCACAGACCACCAGTGACACATCCCCCATCACCGGATGCGCCACCGTCTGCAGACAGCGCACACGGGTCAGTGCAGTCTGACCCGTCGAATCCACGCGTACCCAGCGCTCTCCCTTGGCATTCACCCACTTCAGTAACGGGGCATCAATCTGCATCGCTCCTGGCGCACAACGGCCCCAGACCAACGCCAGGTAACGCTTACGCATCTCCCCTTCACGAAGCTGGCGATGAAATTCGGTCAGGGCCGAGCGGCGTTTGGCCAGCAACATCACGCCCGATGTCTCTCGATCAAGCCGATGTACCAGCTCGAGAAACATCGGCCGGGCCCGCTCCGATGGTGCGAGCGCTGCACCGGAGAGCGCCTCGCCCTGCTGCCGAAGCGCCTCAATGACTCCCAGCGAGACCCCGCTTCCGCCATGTACCGCAATCCCGAACGGCTTATCGATCGCCAGCATGACCTCGTCCGCAAAAACCGTCTTAATCTTCCCCGCGATCATCTTGGCCATGGCGGGCGAAACACGACCCTGAGACTGACCGGTCGGCGTTGGAACGCCCCCATCGGTCAGTCGAACCGGCGGAATCCTGACCTGGTCATCGGGTTCGAGCCGGTAGTCATTTGCAACCCTGCCCTTATTCACCCGAACCTCGCCGGTACGGAGCATCTTATAGATGCGCGTCTTGGGCACGCCCTTTAGACGAGCCATTAGAAAATTGTCGATTCGCTGACCCGAGTGATCCGCATTGACCGTCCAGTGCAGGACCGCCGGATTTACCACTCGACCATCCGTGACCGATTCCTCTGGTCCGGATTGCGCTGCAATTGGGCGGGTGACCGATTGGCTTTTGCTCGACTGTCTGACCTTGGTTGTCCGGATAGGTGATCCCGACATGGCCGCCTTCTTGGAGAGGCGGCCCGATCCTTTCTTGGCAGCAGACTTGGGGGACTTTGGGGACATCTGAACTTTCAAGGGTATACTCGGGCGGCGGAGATGAGTTCCGGCCGGCTTGTGTGCCCCGTTAAGCCTTTAGACCCAAGAGTTCAACATAAACCTTAGGTCTTCGCTTAAAGGAAGAAGCACTCAGCAGGTCGATGCCTCTGCCCCAGTTGCACTTGTTGCACTGGATTGTATTTGACCGAGGAGCGCAATGTCGCGAGGCCCGGCAAACGAGACACATGAACGCAACCAGATTGGTGTTTTAGCGTGACGAGATTTCTAGATTCTGATGGCCTTCGCGCCAGACTGACCCCCAGCGCACTGCGCTGGCGTGACGGTCTGTCAGCCGCGCTCGTCAGCGTCCCGACCTTTTCCAGCACCCAGCATAGTTCGTCCACCCCCCGTCCCATAAGGCTCGGGGGCCGCTCGTTCCTGCCCCGCCCCATTTCATTGCACGCTCCTATTTGCCGCTGACGCGGTTGTTGCGCCTGCACTGCAGGCAGATAGAAGGAGTTGTTGTATGAAACGCATGTTATTTAACGCGACCCATGCTGAAGAGCTACGGGTTGCGATTGTCGATGGCCAACGCCTGATCGACCTCGATATCGAGACCGCCGGACGAGAGCAACGCAAGAGCAATATCTATAAAGGGGTTGTCACCCGGATCGAGCCGAGCCTCGAGGCCTGCTTTGTGAACTATGGCGAGGACCGTCACGGTTTCCTCCCGTTCAAAGAAATCGCCCGCGAGTATTTCAAGCCAGGAGTGGACCCCGGCCGCGCCCGAATCCAGGACGCGATCACCGAGGGCACTGAGATGCTGGTTCAGGTGGAAAAAGAGGAGCGTGGTAACAAAGGCGCTGCACTGACCACCTTTATTTCGCTGGCCGGCCGCTACCTCGTACTGATGCCGAACAACCCTCGCGGAGGCGGCGTCTCCCGACGGATCGAGGGCGAAGACCGTCAGGAACTGCGGGAAACGATGGATCAGCTCGACGTCCCCACGGGCATGAGCCTGATTGCCCGTACGGCCGGTATTGGTCGCACCGCGGAAGAGCTCCAATGGGACCTGAACTACCTGCTCCAGCTCTGGACAGCGGTCGATGACGCTCGGAAACTGCAGCCCGGTGCCTACCTGATCTACCAAGAGTCAAGCCTGGTGATTCGCGCTATCCGCGACTATTTCCACCCGGACATTGGTGAGATCCTGATCGATACCGATGACATTTACGAGCAGGCACGTCAGTTCATGCTGCACGTGATGCCGGATATGGGAACGCGCGTCAAACGTTACAACGATGATGTGCCGTTGTTCTCGCGCTTCCAGATCGAACATCAGATTGAGACGGCCTACTCTCGTGTTGTGCCCCTGCCTTCGGGCGGCGCCATCGTGATTGACCATACCGAGGCACTGGTCGCCGTCGACGTGAACTCTGCCCGGTCAACCCGCGGATCAGACATTGAAGAAACCGCCTTTAGAACCAACCTAGAGGCCGCCGAAGAAGTCGGACGACAGCTTCGACTGCGCGACCTTGGTGGACTCATCGTGATCGACTTCATTGACATGGAGTCTGCGAAGAACCAGCGCGAAGTGGAACAGCGTCTGCGCGATGCCCTGCACTTCGATCGTGCCCGCGTTCAAATGGGCAAGATCTCTCGCTTTGGTTTAATGGAGTTATCGCGGCAGCGGCTGCGCCCCGCCTTGAACGAAGGCTCGCACATCACCTGCCCGCGCTGTAACGGCACTGGCGTGATTCGCGATGTCGACTCAAGTGCACTTCACATCCTGCGCATTCTGCAAGAGGAGGCGATGAAAGAGGGAACCGCCGCCTTGCATGTCCAGGTCCCTGTCGAAGTAGCGACCTTCCTGCTCAACGAGAAACGCACAGACATCGCGAAGTTAGAGTCCCGACTGAAAGTCACCGTCGTACTCATCCCGAACAAATATCTCGAGACCCCGAACTACTCGATCGAGCGTCTCAAGCATGACGACCCACGACTTGAAGACAGTCGTGCAAGTTATGCCATGGCCGATGAACCCGCTACCGAAACCCCCTATCAACAGAAAAAGACCGAGCAGGTTGCTGCCAAACCACGACAAGAAGCCGTTG
>JACCDZ010187086.1_pt1 | contig 36275 bp, 45 predicted proteins | sample 7449551 | NCBI WGS metagenome assembly JACCDZ01 (sample SAMN15323452, study PRJNA562643) | freshwater metagenome | isolation source: river surface water | place: USA:Blue River Watershed | collected 2017-08-18 | reverse complement strand
TCTCATAGCCGTTAGATGACTGTCCCAAAAATTTGAATTCAAAAAAATCGGAGAAATTTCTTACGGACACTCTCGGAAGAAAAAAACTAAGCCTGCGGTGGTGTCCCACCGTTATACGGTGGGACACCATAGTTTTTTTCTTCCGAGAGTGTCCGTAAGAAATTTCTCCGATTTTTTTGAATTCAAATTTTTGGGACAGTCATCTAACGGCTATGAGAAATTTTTTATGTAAGCTGTTATTCGGGCGGGGGAGGGGGTCCTGTTAGTGGGGCAGTGTGGCGTATGCAACCCTAACGGCTATATCGCTTAGGAGGGTAGAGTGGTAAAAATCGGGGGGTTCGGGTTCATTTGCAGTTCAACAATCACCATTTTCGTTTGCACCACACATATTTCCGGGCCCTTCGGGCCCTAAACACATTCATTTTTTCCCCGGCCCTTCGGGCCGGGTTTCAAGATCTATGCTTGATTCATAATGTTAAGGCATGCCTTCCCCATGAGGGTAGAAACATGGTATGCAGATTATACACAATGTTATGCGCGCATACCTTCGCACTGGGCGCACCCGCCGCCCTACGCGTCACTCTCATCCCTGTGCCGCTTCGGCTCAGCGCCGTCCTCCTCCTCAACATCGTCGCAATCCGTCTCGTCCGCCGCAAGCTCCGATCCGCGCTTCCTCTTGCCGGCCTCGCTCTCGTCATCCGCACCCTCGCCGGCACCCACACCAGCGGCACCATCGTTCGCCGCCAACAATGCATCCACAGCCGCCGACCACGCGGCCGCCCGCGCTCGGGCATCCTCCTCCACCGCCCGCGCCGCCCGCGCCGCCGCCCGCGCCGCCGCCCGCGCTCGAGCCTCCTCCTCCGCCGCGTCCGCCTCCGGATGTCGTTCATCCATGTACCCCTCCAGGGTCACCTTGCCCCTGCGCGGGCAAAACATGGCACGAGATCTGCACCAAACCTTACCGTTGCGCACCTCCATCCCGTAGTGCCGCCTGTTCAGCTCCTTCATCGCCTCCTCAACAAAGGTCAAAATCTCCTCCGCCTCCGCGCCAGCGCCGCCCGCGCCCTCGCCAGCGCCGCCCGCGCCCTCACCAGCGCCGTCCTTGGGCACCACCCCGTCGTCCTGCAGCCACTTTCCCCACTTGTTGCCGTCCCACTCGTCGTCGGTCCCGAACACCGTCTTCCAGACCGTGCCGTCCGCCGTCCACATCATATCCGCCGTATTGTACGACACCCGCACCACGACGTTATGGCAGGTCCTGCCCGCCTCCTTGAGCTCCTCCTCGTCCTCCTCGTCCTCCTCGTCGCACGGGTACGCCATACCCTTCGCCTTCGTCATCAGCAACGCGTCCAGTGCACCACGCAGCGCCGGATTCACCGCACGCATGTCCACCTCCCTCGGGAACAGCCGAGCAAACTCGAACCGGTTCCCCGGTGTCGCGCACGTGCACACGTCCTCCGTCCACGCCCATCCACGTGGCATCTCTGCCACCACCATCCCCGGCGCCTTCACCGCGTCGCCCGGCCCCCGTCCGGGCCGAGCGAGAAAGTTCTCGCACCAGTCCAGACGCAGCCACGCCCGCTCCTCCTCCACAACATTGCCCGTTTCCGTCGTCTTGACCTCCTCACGAGCCTCCTCCAGTTCGTCCTTGTACGCCGCCAAGGCCCGAGCCACGTTCGCCCGCACGCCACCCACCCTGAACCTCTCCTCGACCCACGACCACTCACCCTCGTGCACGTTCCGACGGTAGAACTCCGACAGCGCGTCGAACAGATTGTTGATCTTGTTGAATGCCATTTTAATTTTGGTTTCTTCCGGACTTGATTGAGAATTATGACCAACGAGAAAGAAAGAAACTGGACAGTCCCGGGTGGGGGTCGGACGTTTCGGCCGGGGGGTGACACGTTTCGCTGACCGCTCTGCGCGACTTTTTCGGCGCCGAACGAAACGTCCCTACGTAAACCGGATTGACCCGTTTCGGCCGGGGGTGACACGTTTCGCTGACCGCTCTGCGCGACTTTTTCGGCGCCGAACAAAACGTCCCTACGTAACCCCGGACTGACCCGGAAATTGTGGCTGTCCGGACAATTTCTTCGCCGTGATCAGAAACTCAATTGCGATAAGAGAAAACGAAAATGTCCGCCCCGATTACTTTTACTATGACTATTAACGAGTTTGGGCTGTACGTGTTCACGGCAAACAATGGTGCGATTCCGATCCCGGGCTTTCTGCGCCCGCCTGTTGAGGAGACTCATGGTGGGCTGGCGAGGCAGACTTCGGTCGGGAACTATCACGGGGCGTTCATAGAGATTCACGAGGGTGTTGAGCGGCTCGTGGTTGACCAGAAACGTTTTAAGAAGGTGGTGTGGGAGATCTCCAACCGCTGGCACAACGTTGTCATGCGGGCGCGAACCCGTGCGAGCTGATCCCCGTACGGGCCCCTGGTGATGTGTTTGTGTGCGTGTACAACATTGCCATAAATCTAGAACACGCGTAGAAGTGTCGAACTTGTGAAAACAAGGTGATTCTCAGAGGCATGTGAGAACTTCCTGGCTGTTCGAAAACACGTAGGGACGATTCTACGAGCCCCCTCAAAACGTCCCTACGTCACCCCGAGCGGGCCGGAGACTGGACAGTCTCTGTCTGCGCTTGGCCGAAGTTGGCCAAGTTGCAAACTCATTCAACAACAAGTTCGAAAATAATGAGCATCATGATTGCCACGCAGAAGTTTGAGACGGCGATTGCGAAGCCGATTGGGTCGGCTGACGAGTTTGTGGAGGTGCGTCGGGAGCTGCTCGCGCAGCTGAGTAGTCTGAAGTGGCAGCGCGACCGATGCGAGTGGGATGCGAATCTGGAGATTGTTGTGAACGACCTTGAGGGTCAGTTCGCGGGCTTCGAGGCCCGGCACGGTGAGTTCAGGGAGACCATGCGCGGGGTGTGCGAGGCCGAGAAGGTTCTCGTGGAGGCGAGGCGGCGCCTCACGGCGCCGGGCGACTCCCGGCCGGTGGAGATTACGCCGTATGTTGCAACGGCGTACGCTGCGGACTGGAACGCGTTCGCGTCGATCTTTGACGGTGAGTTCGACTACACGGCGGTGACTCCGGCCGTACGGGACGTCCTGCTGGCGCTAACGTACGCGCCGCGGAGCAAGTACTTCGGTACGGCGCTGGAGCTGCTGTTCGACATGTCGAGCGGCCGTTTTTGCGTGATGTTGGAGGACGGCCGGGCGGACGTGTTCGTCGAGGGCGTGCAGTGGACGAAGTTCGTGGACGTGGCGCGTGCGAACCGTATGAAGGACCGTGCGCGCACCGCGGGTGCGGTGCTGTGGACCCTGACGGCGAAGCACAAGGCCGTGCTGGCTGAGGATGGGCAACTTGTGTTGAATTCGGACGTCGGCGATGCTCTCCGTCGGGCGCACGAGTACACGCCACGTGGTGGGCGCAACCTGACGGTGATGACCCGTTTTACGGGCCGTCGTGGTGTTGCGAGGAAGTAGACGTTTTGTGCTGCTTGTTGTGTGCGTGTGTTTAAGTCGCGACAACAAATTCAGTAATCGAACTATGTTCGTGTTTGGAGTTGTTCGTGTTCGAGTTGAGTGGGGGTCGGTTCGGGTGACAAAAACAAACACGAAAATCGCACGGACTTTCTTTTTATTGATCGATTACGACATCACACTCCACACTCCACATCTCTAATACGCCGGCTCGTTCGCACTGAAGTCCGGCACGCCGAACGCGTTCAGAGCGATGCGCTCGTCCGCGCTTCTCACCCAGTACATCACCCCGTCCTCGCCCGGTGCAACAATCCTCGAAATCTCCGCACCGCGGGCAAGAGCCCGTGCCGTCCACTCGAGCGCGCTCGCCACGGACGAGAACTTTCTCGCCGGCACAATCTCCTCGTCGCGCACAAACCAATCAGGCGCCGTTCCAACACACGCATAAAACATCGTGTCGACACGGTTGAAGGGAATAGGGCGCGTGTTCATTTTCGTTCGTTTGTTTGTAGTTGCTTGGTGAGAATCCGCTCGGGCCGAAAAACACGGACAGTCATGGGACGGGGGTCGGACGTTTCGGTGCGCGGGTGTCACGTTTCGCTGACCGCTTTGCGCGACTTTTATGGAGGTCCGGATCACGTAGGGACGTTGTCTAAAAGTGTCCCAACGTAGTCCGGAGAGAGTCCGGAGGTAAGAATTCTTGGAGCCGTTCAAGCAAGTTCACATTCTGTTCTCGAACGGATGTGCTCTTGATTTATAAGTTTGTTGAAACACGCACACACGTACACGCACACACAACTCCTCTACTGCGGAGCGGTGCACTTCTTCTTCACATCTCCACCCCTCTCTTCACACTTGCGCTTACCAACAACGCGCTCCTCGTCCTCCTCGGCCTCCTCGGCCTCCTCGGCCTCATCCACCACCTCCTCCTCGGCCTCGTCTCCATCCTCAGCCGCCTCAGCCGCCTCAGTTTCCTCATCTCCATCCTCAGCCTCGTCGTCGATCGTGATCACCGGGCGGTTGCACACGACCGATCCGTCCTCAGCCAACTCGACTTGGTCGAACTGTCGACGCAATGCCGCGAGGCACTTCTCTGCAAACGTCTCGGCCTCATCGGGGCCGCGCTCCTGATCACGAACCACGTACGCCGCCCACTTGTTGCCTCCCTCGTGAAACATGGGCATCCACACGGGGTTATCCATCGGATGCTCAACCGCCCATAGCATCTCGCCCGTCTCGTAATCGCACTTGACCACGACGAAGTGCCGGTCACACTCGCGCTCCAACTGCGTCACAGCGCCCTGCGTCATCAGCATCTGGTCGCACTTGATCCGCAAGTCGTCATGGACCGCAGTCATCATGCCCACTTCCTCCCCACAGGGGAACAACTCCTGCAGTTCAAACCTCGAACAGATCGAGGTCATCCAACACTTCGACCCATCCCAAGCAAACCCCGTCGACGCGCAATTCTTCACCGTCTCCCACGGGTTCTCCACCTGGCAATTCGCCAGAAAGACCTCGCACCAATCCAGACGCAGCCACGCGCGCTCCTTCTCCTTCGCATCGACGCTCTCATCGTCGTCTGCAACAATCAAGGAATCGCGTGCCTCATCCAACCTGACACGCCACTTGCCGAGCGCACGCGCCAAGTTCGCCTGGAACCCGTTCACGAAAGGCTGAACCGGGGGCCGGTTCAGCGCCACCTGCGACTCGCCAATCTCATTGAACAGGTTGTTGATCAGATCGCACATTTTCTGTACTTGTTGAGAGAGTTTTGTAAGAAGTTATGAACGATAAGAATCTGCTCGGGCCGGAGAACACGGACAGACACGGACGGGGGTCGGACGTTTCGGCGTACGGGTGTCACGTTTCGCTGACCGCTTCGCGCGACTTTTTTGGAGGTCCGGGTCACGTAGGGACGTTCTTTAAAAGTGTCCCAACGTAGTCCGGAGAGAGTCCGGAGGCAAGAATTCTTGGGAGCAAATCGTCTGTTCTCGCAACAACACAACAGTACGGACTTTCTTTTTATTGATCGATTACGACATCACACTTCACACTCCACACTCCACTACACTCGAGCCCCGCAACTCTAATACGCCGGCTCGTTCGCACTGAAGTCCGGCACGCCGAACGCGTTCAGAGCGATCCGCTCGTCCGCGCTTCTCACCCAGTACATCACCCCGTCCTCGCCCGGTGCAACAATCCTCGAAATCTCCTCACCACGGGCCACGACCCGCGCCGCCCACTCGAGCGCTCTCTCCACAGACGAGAACTTTCTCGCCGACACAACCACCTCGTCGCGCACAAACCACTCAGGCGCCGTGCCAACACACGCGTAAAACATCGTGTCGACACGGTTGAAGGGAATGGGGCGCGTGTTCATTTTCGTTCGTTTGTTTGTAGTTGCTTGGTGAGAATCCGTTCGGGCCGAAAAACACGGACAGTCATGGGACGGGGGTCGGACGTTTCGGCGCACGGGTGTCACGTTTCGCTGACCGCTTTGCGCGACTTTTTCGGGGTTGAGTAAAACGTCCCTACGTGGCCCCAGACAGACTCTGAAATGGTGGCTGTCCAAACTTTTTTTTCTCGGCTTGACTGAAATTAAAAAGCAACTAGAGAAACAACAATGGCGGCCGCAACCGTGTTCAACGTGAAGATGAACGAGTTTGGTCTGTTTGAGTTTACGGCGGATGGGCAGTCGACGACGATTCCGGGCTTCCTACGCCCGCCTGTGGACCCGATGCAGGTGCCCGGTGGTCTGGCAAGGCAGACAACAATCGGGAATTTCCATTGGCCGTTCATTCAGAACTTGGGCGATGGAATAGAGCGGCTCGTGTTAGACCGGCGCCGTGCCGATGAGGCCTTACAGGAGATACAGAGACGCGGGTACAGCGTCGTTCGGGCACATTAGACCCCGTATGGGGCCGTTGTTCCCTCGAAGGGGGAGCCTGATGTGTGTATCTCAAACATTGACATGAATCTAGAAGATTAGACTGTTGCCTTGTGATAAATTTCCTGATCGTACGGGGTATGACATTTGTGTGTCGTGTGAATCTCTGTCTGTAGAATTTAATGGTTGTTATGACTGAACACAATGACTCTGTTCCCCCTTCACCCCTCCCCCTAGATCCTGCAGTGGCCGTGACGGGCTCACAGACCAAGCACACCCCGCGCCATCGCGACGACGTCGATGCGCTCAGCCAGGACGCATAGCTCCTTCATGTCAGCGAGCTTCTGGAGCAGCTCAGGCGTCGGCACCACAACACCCTCCGAAATCACCGCCTCCTTCTTGCGCACCACGTCCCGCGCGACGAACAGCTTCGCACAAGCGAGCCCGTAGCTAGCCGCATCACCGCCGCCCTCTCCGGCCTTGACGCGCGCGGCGTCCCCGATCAGCATGGTACGGGCCACGCTCGACAGAGTCTTGCGAGACTCGTCACGCAGCTGCTTCTGCATGCACTCCTTAACATGTGCGCAAATCGCGTGCAGGTCGCCCAGCTTGCGCAGCCTCGCCGACTCGGCACGGTTCGCGCGCCTACGCAGGATGTCAGTCTGCTCGTGCTCCTTCCGCACAGCCAGTTCGGCCCCGGTCAACTTATCTTTGCATCCGCGCTTCCACGACTTCGTCTTCTCCGCCTTTGCGGCGAGTACCATCTTCCGACTGCGCGTGATCGCGCTCGCGACCGCCGGCGACCTCGGCTGCACTCCGGCCGGCGCCGCAATCGAAGCGGCCGGGGTCTGAATCAGCTCGTTTCTCTGTTCGTTCGGGCCACGAAGAGTGCTCAGAAGGTTCGCAGCGTTCAGAATTTCGTCCATGTTGGTGTTGTTAAAAAAAGAATGATGCTGCTTCACGATGGTTCGGCTCTTTTTGGCTTGGACGGTCCCGGTACTAGACAGCACTATGGCCTCTTGTACGGGCTACGTAGGGGCGTTTTTCGAAGACCGTTCAAACGTCCCACCGTGACACTAGCTGCAAAAAAGTCGCGCGAGGCGCGCATCGAAACCCACATACCATCGTCCGAAACGTCGACCCCCCATCCGCCACCCCGGTCGGCTCGGAATTGTGAATCATTCAACAATCAAACCAATCAACCATGTCGAACGGCCCTCGTCCGATTCCCTTTCGTTATGTAGACACGTACTTTTTCCGTACGACACTCGGAACACCCGAGTGGTATGCGAACGATGACGATGTCGTTCGCGCGAGAATGTTCTCGAGCGTTGCGAGCGCGATGGAGTGGGCTGCTCGCCGGCGTGCCGCCGGCATCGAGTTTTCACGGCTTGTTGCGTGTGACCAGGATGGGGTAACTTACTGGGTCCGCGACGGCATCCAGCCGATTCGTCTGGATGCATCTGGCGTGCCTGACTTTTATGGTGTTTCATGAAATCTTGCTTGAATCCATACGAGATCGAATAAAAGAAATGAAAAAAAAATGTATTGCTTGGACACAAAGAACAACATTGTAAATGGACGCGGCAATTACTATTGAGGAAGCTAGACAGCGAGGAGTCGCTGCTCAAGAGGCGCGTGCGAGAGCGCGAATCGCTCAGATACATATCGATGCAAACAATCTCAACATTCAAGCAGAACAGGCTCGTCAGAACGCGAACGTGCAGTTTTTCTTTGGTCGTGCTCGCCGTTCCAGCCGTCGTCCCCGTCGTAGTTCGGCCTCATTCGGTAAGAAGCGCCGCTCTAAGCGCCGTTCGGCCTCGTTCGGCAAGCGGCGCCGTTCCGGTGCAAAGCCGAAGACCACACGGCGCCGTTCGGCCTCGTTCGGCAAGCGGCGCCGCTCGGCCACGAAGCGCAAGACGAGTCGACGCTAAATGAAAACTTTACGGGCGCTCGTGATATTTGTTTCCGGCCGGGATTGAGATTCTTTCGGGCGTTTGAGATTAATACAAACGACAATCGAACAAAAACAATGGCAACGGCGATCGCAGATCAGATTACCGAATTGTTGATGCGGCAGCCGAAGGAAGGTATTGCTTGTGCGAAAGAGTACGCTCGTGTCCGTGAAGAGCTGTACTTGTTGATGGACGCGCTGAAGTTGGTGTCGATGCGTTCGGCCTCGGACGATTCCGACATCTATTTCCCGATGATGTTAATGGCGACTGCTTTCGATTTGCAGCATGTCCATTTCTTGCAGATGTAATTTTTTTGTCTGCGCCGCATTCAATAAAAAAAAGATGGACGACGCTTTCGTGCAGTTTTACAATGCTTACATTGCCACACATCCAAACGATGATCGTTTGGATTTGTTTCGGATCGTTCGGAAGTTTGCGGCCGGGATCCAGCAGCAACACTTCACTTCGTTCGGCCAACCATCGATTCCCGTGAGAAAGCTCGTACCGAACCCGCGCAACATCACGAACCCTTCCAATCGCTGTGGCCGCTTTCGTAACGAAAGCAACGGCCGAGTATATTTTTTCACGCTCGATCAGCCCGACCGTGTGCGCAAACGGCACGTTAAAGTGCTTGAACGTTTGTCGACTCTGAACAAGTTGTGGACGGACGGGAACTTTCTTTCCAACGCGCCCGCCGGGGCATACACGTACTTTATCGGGGACTCTACAGACGGTAGGAGACACATCTACGCGCTCCAAACGTTTTCATCGCACGAGGTCGGATCGAAGCATTGCCAGATTTTAAATCGCATTACGAGACCAGATGCAGAGCACCCGCTCGTTGCTCTAGACTACGCGGGAGAAGTCAAGATATCTGTCAACGAGGCCTCTCGTGCGTTCGAGTTCAATATCTTATCGGGTTCGTACATGAAACCGTACTACGAAGAATACGAGAAAGAACACGGCAAGGACGGACTTCAAGCGATGATCGCAGAGTCCGTGCGTGACATCACGGCTTGGTTTGCTTCACAGGGAATGTCGAACATCCGTCACAACGACGTTCCTCTGTTCGTGGACCTCGTGACGCCAATCGAAGCGATTATTTTGTATGTCTCACTCGGCATCCGGATGTACTTGTTCAATGACGTTCAGTCTTGTGATGAGTTCAAGCGGCTTGCACGAGAGGGTCGCGGGCACGAGGCGGAACCTGAGATTGTCGATTCGATTCTTCACGAGTCACTCCGTTTGTCCGTCGAAGCGCCGCCCGTAAAGAAACGGCGCAAGCGAGAAGAATCTGGTGGTGGTGTTCAGAACTTAGTTGAGTTGGTGCGTGCAGTCGCTCCTGCGCACGCGGTTGCTGCAGAAGGTGCGGCAGGTGCGGGAGGTGCGGGAGGTGCGGCAGGTGCGGTAGGTGCGGGAGGGGTTAGTTTGTTTAATTTGGTAATGGCGGGTTCAGGTGGTAGACTTCCGTCTATGAGTCTTCGTCCTCAAGAACTAATCCAACCGATTCCCCTTATAAGTTTGGCGCCTCAAGCTTGTGCTGTCCCTGTTGTCAAAGAGAGGCGGAGGCCCTCCAAGGTGAAAACGGGGGCTGGTCGGTGAAGACTGTCTCTATGAAAACTAATTTTTTTTACACACACGTAAATGATATTGAGCCGATCGAAAAAAAATGGAAATCGATATGGGACTTGATTTGTTTGAGTTTGAGATTGCTTTGTTTATGGTTGCAAACCAATTGAATCGTGATGAGTTTGAGCGTCTCGAGATGCTAGCACATGTTCGCACGATTGTTGTGGAGCAGCAGCATCCGACTGAGATGTGCGAGAACGACTCACCGTCTGCACTCGAGCTGTTTCCGAACGACGCTTTTACTTCTTTTCTAAATTAAAAATACGCGAGGATCATGCTCGTCTCGTCAAGCACGGGAATTGCATTTCGAAGCCTCCAGCCCAGCCAACATCTTTCTCGAACGGTGGACGTCGGTGATCCCAACAGTTCAGTCTCGACACTCTTTCGTGTTCGAAAGGGACCGATGTGGCGATCGATTGCGTCCACGAACTTGCCGAATAGTTCGATACCAAGCACGTTCTTCCATGCGCGGATATCTTGCATGTTGTGGAACCACGCGTAGAGATCCGTTTCGGTAACGAACGAAGTCGGGTCGCTCTCAAAGTTCAGCGCAACGATTCGCGCAAGTCGACGGTGTACAACATCGGCGACGGTCGTATCCGGCTGTACAACTTTTACGAATACGTCCTCGCACCGGCTCCATCCGAGCCGTTCGAGGGCGGATGCGCGGCTTTCGTTTACCGAAACGACGCCGACAATGCTTCCATCGGCGGTGTCGAATAGGTCGACATTGTCAAACTTATTGTCTGGGATTTCCAAGAGCCGTTTTGCTTTGAAGCGACGCGTGGGCGCGGTAATACTACGATGTGTTTGAATCATTTTTTATTTCGTGGACGTTCGTTCGGGTCACTCGGAGAACGTTTTACTTTTTTTTTCATTTTTTTTTCAGCAGCCCCCGTAAGGAGAGCGCTAAAATTATTGTGTTTGTGGTGTTGTAAAAATAAAAAATGGAAGACGAACCTGGCTTTTTCACGAATGAGTTGACCCGAGCGATGGGTCCAGAATCCGTTGGAGGTCGCATGGCCTTGCTTGAAGATTGTGCGCGTTTTGAAAAACACCGCAATATGATGCAAACAAGTCGTGCGGTCCTTCCAGCGAATCATGAAATTAACGAGGTCGCTCTTAATGAATTTGATGCCGTAGTGAATGCCTTAAAACAAATCGAATATCCTGAGGTTGTTGTACGGGCAGTTGGTTTAGCGTTTAAACGGGAACGTGAATATGCGGTTGGTGCATTTGTTCGAGCACTGGAAGGATCACGAAATACGTTTTATGAATTCGAGGAATGCGTAACTCAAGGACAAGCTCATTTTGCGAATAGAAATGACATGTTTCACAGTTTTTTTTTGGAAGAAATCGTACAAGGTCGATTCGGCGCAACCTTACCACATTACTTACGCAGGGAAGAATTTTTTGGAGTGTTCGGGTTGCGCATCAAGCGGGTCATGGGCTATGATTCGGGCATAAATGTTGAAGACGGCCTGTTGTTTCGCGTTGCACGAGTCGTGTTTGCGATTGCACGTCGTGGTACTAATGGTTTAACCATCCCACACGAAGGAGTGGGGAAAGAGATCGTGACTGCAGCGGAACTCGCAGGCTTGGGTGCATCATTGTACCGTGTCAATGAGACATGGAAAAATGTTTTTCGAGACACGCCCGTGTTGAAGATAAGCCGTGCTATTCGTAATGCGCCGTTACCTTTACGATCATTACATCGTTTTTTTGATGAAATTGTTCAGCTGGACAATTTGCATGTTGTCAGACTTGAGACGACTAACGGCATTCAAACACTCAATTTGATAACTGGAGAGCCTTCGTCCCCACTCGTTCTATTTGCCGAAGGAAATGACTACTCTCGTAAACCTTTAAAAAACATGACAGGAGTTGGTGCTTGCACTTCTTATAGCGCCGATGGTGCTGTCTCGATTTATCTAACTGGCGGCTGTTCTCGGGTAAAAAGGCTTTCGTGGAATACCATTTATCGACTTGATTTTCCAGACCCTGGTGATACACGTCGTTATAGTTGGACATGGTTGCCCGGGATGGATGATCGTGTTCAACCGGCTGGCATAATCTATCCTCGCGTTCCTCAACCGGGAGGCGGGCATTACCGACACGACCATGCTTGTGTGATGTGGGATGACAAGGTTTTCGTTATTGGTGGCTTTGTGTTTGACGGGCTTAGTCTGCAAAAAGAAGTTATCCGTTCTGACATTATGTCCTTTAATCCTCATGCGCGTACACGTGATCAATTCTGGACATGTTACAATGATCCTACGTGCAGTGTGGGTATCGAACGGGAAGAAGCAGTTAAACACGGAAGATGGAGAGTCCCACGTGCTGGCGCCGCTACAGTTTTAATTGGTCATTTCCTTTATATCATCGGTGGGTATGATTCGTCCGACCGAGGCAGTTGTGCAGCAACTATATTGCGGCTTGACTTGAGAAATGGCGACGTGATAAATATGACGTTAGATGGCAACGGGTCCCTTTTAGGACGAGCATATGCCGGTGCGTGTATGGGAGAAGACGCTTCAATCATTTACGTTGCGGGTGGTAAAAGCTCCACCTCGCGTAATTTTTCGTCTGTTTTGCGTCTTGGTATTTCCAATGGCGAAAACAGGGTGGTAGTTACAGAGATGAGTCCTCTTCCAGCTCCACGCGGTCAGTGTAAACTTATACGAGTCGTGAAGGACGATTTGACTGTTCCTTACAATCTCGTTATAATTGCTTTAAGTCATGACAAAGCCTTCGTGCTTGTTCTCGAAGGAGGCAGAGGTGTTTGGGGAACGGGGATGAATACTCACGTCGAGTTTCCTCCGACGGAAGACCAACTGTTTGATCCTGCGAAGGTTGAAGAGGGTGTTGTACAAGGATTCACGAGGATTCGAAAAACAGCTGGTTTAAATGGCTTACCGACGAATGATGATATTGACAGGATTCGCGTTGAAATCGCGAACTCTGCATATATCCGAGAATTTATTTATTATGCAGATCCTGCCCGTTTTGGAGACGGAAATTTTGTTGCGAGTGGTGAATACGTGCAAGAGATGCTTATTTGTGCAGGTGCGATTGGTGAATTGATTTCGCTCATATATGAGCAATGCTACCGTTCATTACGTCAGCGCGTCGTGAATGCTTTAAAAATATTACAATTCGCGATCAACTTTGTTGGAGGTTTTCCTGATTCTCCTTCTAAAATGTATACAATGCAGACGGGTCTCTACAGTGGTTGTGATCTTACGACCAAGTTTCATATCGAAAACTTTTTCACGACCGACATCGATGCGAAATTCGAATATCTCTGGACAGATAAACGAGCCGAATATCTCGAAATAGCACAACGATCGTTGGATCGTGCTCCAGATGATTACAATCGTCGGGTGTTGACCCGTGTTTTACATTTATTACGCGCCCCACGGACTACTGGTGATCCAGTGGAACACTGGCGCGATGGATTGCCAGATCGTCTGCTTGCTAAAATAATCAAGTTGGTGCTCTTCACCATTCTTTCACCCGGCCACATTCGTCTTGTCTATAGAGTTCGAGATGAATGGGGACGTCCACAACCGGTACCATACATCGATACACCACATGATGACAGCAGTTTGTATCACTTCGACATTACAAGTAGTGAAACGAAGAATGACCTGTTGTGTGTAGAAACATTTCCAGTGCTGATGCATATGGGTACAAAACAATCAATCACAGACCGTGTAAATGCTATCCGATTCAATATCTCATCGTCCGGGGCAGGAGGAGGACGCTTTGGCAAAACGCGAAGACGCAAAACACACAACCGGTAATCATTACGCGTCCGTGGGAAGCGCGCGACGCGCCAGCTTCCGAGGCGCCGGGGGGCACTCCGTGTTGAACGTGTCCCAATGGCCCGAACGAGCACTTCCGACGGGTGCAAACAGGATCTGCCCGAAGCAAGTATGCATGTGTGAAAAGCGTTCGGAAGCCACCATGTAGTCACGCAGCATCGCCGCCGCATGCGTGACCGTTCCCTCAGCCAACGACCGGCGTCCCACGTAGTTCATCCACGGGTACACGTGCTGGTCGCGTGCGAACAAATTAAAGTTCTCCACGTCTCCGAACTTCAGGCTCCCGTCGAAGCCGTTCAGCTCAAGCAGCACCATGTCGCGCTCGCGCGGGTTCTGGTTCAGGGTGTCGAGAAAGTCGAGAATCCCGGGCGCAAAGTCCGCGTCCGTAGCCAGCGCAAACACGTCTCGAAGCGCCGCGCCACTCGTCAAGTAGACCTGCACGTGCATGTTTCTCACCTTGTTGTGCGCCTCCGGCATCGGCACCGCCTCCGCACCGAGCGGCACGCGAAAGATCGTGATCCCGGCAGGGGCGGTCACCATCTTGGGGTACAGCATCCCCAGCTTGTTCTTGAGCAGCGGCGTGCCCCGCATGATTTGCTCGAATGTTGTCTCGACGCGCTCAAAGGCGTCGACGTGCTCACCGTCCAAGTCCAGGGCCATCAGGTCCTGCATGTCGTTCATACACTCGACCAGACGGGAGGCGTGCATGAACGCGCGCTCCGCGTTCGAAGCCGTACGAAGATCATTCGCAATCGTATCGAAACGCGAAGTCTTGAGAGCGATGAGATTTTGAAGCTTCATTTTTGTTTTATGTCGTTAGATGATTAATTTATTGGCCGGTCAAGAGAGGGGGGAGGGGGGGGGGTCATTTGGAAACCGATCCGGGACTGTCTTGTTTTTACGGGAGTTCGTCGGTTGTGTTTTCTTTTTCCTTTTGGCGTGCTCACCAGACGTAGTTTGAAATTCTCTTAAATTATATAATGTTTCATTCACGTCGTTGCACGGGCCTCTCACACCACAACATTTACACACGCTCGCCGCGAATGCGACGTGCCAGGACCATGTCGCGCGGCATGATCGTCACTCTGCCGGCATGCGACGCGCACATGTTCGTGTCCTCGAACAGACCCACCAGATAGGCCTCGGCCGCCTCCTGCAGCGCCTCGAGCGCCGCGCTCTGGAAGCGCGTCTGGCTCTTGATCTCCTCCGTGATCTCCCGCACGAGCCTCTGGAAAGGCAACTTCCGGATCAGCAGTTCCGTGCTCTTTCTGTACTTGTTGATCTCTCTCAGCGCGACCGACTTGGGCCGATAGCGCTTCTTCTTGTCCTTCTCGGCCTGCACGACCAGAGCCGCCGCCCTCGGGGCCTTCCAGGCGCCGAACGAACCCGTAGCAGGCTTCTTGCCTCCCATAGTCGACTTCTTCGCTTGTTGGAGGTTCTTGGTGCGCGCCATTTTTTGTTCTCGACTTTGTTTGCTTGAGTTGAGTGGAGTTAAGAAATCAGAATCGGGAGGGGGGCAATCGGAATGTGAGCAATGAGCTGTCTGAAGTTGCGGGCGCTCGTCCGTGAGGACTGGACACTTCCAGGAACGTTCCGATTCGTACGGCTCTATTTGAGGAATTATGTCTCCAAGCAAACCATCAATATGGATAATCAACTTATGACTCAGATCCGCGCAAACTTCCCGAAGTCAACAAGGGACACAATCATTGTGGGGTCTGATACAACTTCGGCGGGCGTGTTGTCTTTTTTGGACTGCATCTTGACGTCGGCGCATCTGCTCAAGAGTCTGGGGATCCGTGCGATCTGCTTCCAGGATCCGCGCCTGGACTGGAAAGTGCCGGAAGTGACGACGCTGATCCAGACGGCGACACGTGCGGCCCGGGCGGGTGTTCTCGAAGGAATTTGCATATGCGGGCGTTTTTTCGCAGACTACTCGTTGGAGACGTTTCGCGACTTTAGCACGATGGTTGCCAGTTTCCGTGCGGTGAACCTGACGAACGTTTGCATGCCACAGCGTCATTTTAACTACATTCTCGGCGCGATTGCCACGAGCACAAACACATTACGCATCAATATCGAAGGAGTGAAGATTGACGCGGACGAGTCGCTTCGATCAAGGATAAAGACGAGTAGCGGCGCGCTCGGCGTGTCGAACTCGTACGCGTTTCTGCTCGAGATAGCAAAGCTTTTGTCCGCGCACGTGCCGGCCGACATATGGAACTCTGGATGGGTTTTCCAAGAAGCTCAGCGCATGGTTATGTATGTCCTGTCGAACTCGTTTCTTGCGACGATACCGGCTGATGTCGGAGCACGCCTTTTCGTCTGCGCGTGTGGCTTTGTGTTAGATATGAAAGGCACGGATGTGCAGGTTCTCCGCGAAGCGGTCCGCCGAAGTGAGTTGGCTGCGGCCGAACCCGGAGCAAGTCTTGTCTTGGGCGTTGTTCAAACGGATGCCGGTTTTTTGCCAGGACCCGTTCAGTCGACGTTCGGACTGAGTTCGGTCCCTGAACGTTACAGTTCGTTCCACCAAGCCGTAATCCAGCCGGACGTGATGCGTACGATCGACACGCGTTCTAGTTCGGAGGTGCGTGCGTGGCTCGACGTGGCGACGTTGCCGTTTGTGTTTACGCATTTGTGCCGAACGAAAGTCGTAACGGGGACGAATGTGGACGAGCTGTTTACGTGGGCGCTCGAGTTGTAAAAAAAATGTGAACAATTTTCAATCAAACGGAACAATAAAAATGGACGCGGCGAGTTTTTTACACGATACGAATGTGGTCGGGGTTGTGATTGGATTGATGATAAGCTCGCAGGCGATCAATCTTGTCAACGAGTTCGTTCAAAGTTTTGTATCGCCTCTCATTTCATATTTTTTCAACCGAGCGTCTGTCGACGTGGAAGACATCAAGCTGGATCTGGGTGGTGTACAGTTTCGAATCGCGAGTTTTATTGCAGCGCTTGTACGTTTTGTGATCATCCTCTCGATTGTATACGGCGTGTATCGCATGAACAGCAAACTGGTTGTAAAGAAATAAATTCACCTTTCAACAAAATAAAAAAGAATGAAGCATTACACGTTTTACACGAATCCCTCGGGCATATTGTTCGTGTGCGCAGGAAACACGTGTCGGTCTCCGATGGCGGAAGTGATTGCGAAAAAGTGGCTTGAACAAAACGGGAAGACGTGTCGAATCGGATCTGCAGGTGTAGAAGCTGTGCCGGGATGGTTTGCAGCGAGCAATGCAGTTGAATTGTGTTCGCCGTATTTGGATGAGCACGAATCCAAAGAAGTGACGGACGAGCTGTTGTCGCAATACGATCTTGTATTCACAATGATGCCGGGGCATTTTTATGCTCTCGTCGCAAAATTTCCACAGCACGGAAACATTTTCCCTCTCGCACTCGATGCGAGCCCAATCGATGACCCGTTCGGTGGCGACTTGGCCGAATATTCACGCGTGTATTCAATTTTGGAAACGCATGTGCACAAACGGATGAACGAAGTGTTTTTCGGACGGCTCTAATAAAAGTGTGTGACCGCAAAAATTTCGGGTTGTGTCATCCTTACGTCGTGTGGCAAACAGCAAAAGTTTTTACAAACTCTCCAGCCTTCTTCGAGTAGCTTTCTGTCTCGCAGAAGGTCGAAAAACTCATCTGGGTCATACGGAAGCATTCGTGTCGGTCCAAGTGTGATGTAAAAGTCACACTCGTAAATGGAAAGACCGGGTGCTGGGCAATTATGTGAAAGAAAAACGTCCGGCGCGAGTTCGGTGTTGAACCAGTTGTAAAATTCATCATCGTCAAGAGTTTGAAACAGTTCGAATGCGAACCGCGCATCGATTTTCCAGCCGTAGAAGATGTATGCTCGGTTCATTCCCGTGTTTTTTATTTTAGATGTGCACGAATTTCGTTGGGTTGAAAAGGAAAAGATTTCATTGCGTACTCAATAAAAAAAATGGGTCGAAAGAAGAATCATAAAAAATCGGGGGGCAATCCTGAAAACATTTTGGAGCAAGACGAAGCCGGTGCAGATCTTGTTCCGGAGCCGAACGAAACCGGTGCGGAACTTGTTCCAGAGTCGAACGAAGTCGGTGCGGAATTTGTTCCGGAGTCGAACGAAGCCGTTTTGGAGTCGAACGGAGTCGGTGCGGAATTTGTTCCGGAGTCGAACGAAGCCGTTTTGGAGCCGAACGGAGTCGGTGCGGAATTTGTTTCAGAGCCGCATGGAAACATTTCGGAGCAAGACGAAGCCGTTTTGGAGCCGAACGGAGTCGGTGCGGAATTTGTTTCAGAGCCGCATGGAAACATTTCGGAGCCAAACGAAGTTGTTGCGGAATCGTTTTTGGAGTCGAACGAAGTTGTTGTTACACGTTCAAACGAAAGTGAAGAGCCGAATGAATTTGCGGATGAAAACTTAAAAGGAATTTGTAGCGAAACAGATTATTTGCCGGAGAAACTTCACGAGGACATCCAGGAAGTTCGCAAATACATTGACGAGAAAGAGCAACGTCACCGTTCGTCAAAAATGTTAATGTGCGTGATCCATTAAAAATATTTTCAAAATTGAATGAAATCTAAAAACAAAATGCGTGTGCTCGTGCTAACACATTCTACGACACGCAGCGGTGGTGCGGAAGTTGCTTTGTTCGAGTTGGTTGAGAAACTCCTCGAACAAAATTATGAAATCGTTGTGATGTATTCAAATCCAACCGGAGGTGACGAAATCGATCGGTACAGCGCGCGCGGCGTCCGAGTGTTGAACTTCGATTGTCCGTGGGTGGTTCCGGACTTTGCACAGAACATGTTTAACATTGCAAATTTTGTGAACTGGGAAAACATTGTTGACCAATTGCGTCCGTTCGGGTTCACGCACGTGCTGTCGAACACGATTGTGCAAGTTCATGGAGCGATCATTGCATCGTATCTGGAGCTTCCGCACATTTTGTACGCGCACGAATATATTTCGGATGGTCTTGCGTTCGATTTGCATCCGAGCGGAATTGGCGGGGGTACGTATTGCAATCTCTTGTCGGAAATCAGTGACGACGTCTGGGCATGCAGTAAGTACGTGGCGTCACAATTCCCACGCGGTGCGAAAGTTGTTTACCCCCGTTTTAAAAGTGTCCGTCCGACGACGCAATCAAAACCTTTCGACCCGTCCAAACCGATCACGCTCGTTTGCATCGGAACGAAGAGCGTCCGAAAAAACGTTGCGTTTTTTATGATTTTAGTCAAAGCAGTCGGGCTTCTAGGGATTCCTGTGAATTTTAAATGGATCGGCGGACTTGACAGGCGCGGTATTGAAGTCATCGATGCTCACATCAAGCGACGGGTTCCTCTTCGCGGCCCTGTGAGTCTTCAAATGATTCCACATACTCCGAATCCGTTCGAAACGATTTTGGCACACGACGACAACGTAGTGTTGATGATTGTGTCGCACAGCGAGCCGTTTGGGTTGACGGCGATCGAGGCGATGGAGCGAGGAATTCCAGTGATCAGTTCACGTTGCGGCGGCCCGGAAGAACTCTTACCCCCCGAGCAGTTGTTTGACGTTGACAATATACACGGCGCGGTGCAATGTTTAAACTTTGTAAAGAGTTCGTATGACGAAATTGCACGCCGGCCGTTCGAGTTTCTTCCGAGCCCGGTCGAGATCTCGTGTGAGTACCGCCCGAAGCCGATTGTGCAGCAAGTACTTGAAAAGTTCCGTGCGCTCCGTTTGTCAGACCGAACTCCTGAACGCGTCTTCGAACTGATTCGACGCGTGTTTCGTGACGTGCCGGAGCAGCTGTTAAAATTTGAGCACGAAAATCCGGGAATGCTTGTGCTGTCGGAATTGTCGCACTTCAAAGCGACCCCGTTTTGTTATTCAGACGAAATGGACGCGTTTTACCGCGACGGCGTGTCGATGGCGATTCAGTTGGCAGATACGATGCATGACCGTTCGAAAGAGTTTATGCTTTCGTTTGTGCTATCTCACGTTTTATTTTCTGGCCCCGCACGGATTCTTTCGGTTGGGGATGGAATTGCAAACGACTCGATTCGTCTGGCCCGTGCGGGTTTGTGTGTGAGTTATCTTGATTTTGACGAAGGCAAGATGACAGAGATCGCGAAGCTAAATGTTGCGGACGCCGGAGTCTCGGTCGACTTTGTTACCGATCACTTCGCGAACGAAAATCCGTACGATTTTGTAATGTGCTTTGAAGTGTTCGAGCACGTGCCGGAGCCGGACGTGCTGGTGCGAAGTCTTGCGCAGAAAACACGGCCGGGAGGAATTGTTTGGGTGTCGGAATGTTTTTTTGGTTTGCAGGATCAGTGGTCTCCGCATTTGTACTCGAACGAAGTTTTTACGGGGTTGCTTCCTGCGATCATGGACCCTTGGTTCGAGTTGTTGGAGGTGCACCGTGCGATTCCCGGGAAGCCGTTCATGTTCCGTCGGACGAGCGTGGACGCGTCAGTACCTGTTCCGGCTTCGCGGCGGCGTTGGTTCATGAATTCGATTACACATAACCTTGTTCGCGATGCACTGGATGCTAAGACGAATTCGTTGATTTACTTTTAAGAATATTTTTTGTACATGGCGTTGATTCAAAACAATGAATTTACAACGTGTCTTACTTTTTTTGATCGGGTGCATCGGCACACGTACGGCGTTTGCAATTGCGGCGAAGTACGCATCTCCCGAAATTTTGCAGACGTTGGGCGCTTTAGCCTTACTGCCCGCGATCGGATTTTTTCTCATTTATATTTTCAAATTGCGCGAGACGGGGCCGGAAGTATTCGGTGAAAAAATATGGTGGAACCATTTACGCCCGATACACGGGACGATGTACTTGCTGTTTGCAATTTTCGCGCTCCAGAAGAAACCGTTTGCGTGGATGTTCTTGGCCGCAGACGTTATATTCGGCCTGCTCGTGTACCTTACGCATCTGTCCCTGTTGCCTTCGGCACCAAGATAAAGTCGTCCTTGCCTTGCGGAATCGGCAAGAGGTCGTACGACGGAAGTTCGGTTTCCATGAACCGTTTGAAATTGTCGAGCGGTGGTCCTTCCCAAATCTCGATCAGCACGACAGGTCGGTCACGTTCGAGCAATTCTTTGATTCCTGCGACGACTTGAATTTCCATTCCTTCCACGTCGATTTTAATCACACTGACTCGACGTGTGAGAACGGCCGTGTTGATTTTGATCACAGGAAGAGTGACATGCACGTCTCCAAAATAATCCGCTCCCGTCGGCACGGGGACCGAGTGGTCAAGTGCGGACGCGCCAAAATTTGCAGGCAGCGCCCAGTTTTTAATTGTCGTGGTGATCTCTTTGGTTTCACTCCCGACTGCGTACGGATATACTCGGACGCGTTCGGGTGAAATACCGTTAAGTGCAAGGGTATGTGAGATGAGTCTGTGATAAATCGGTTCGAAGGCGTGCACAGAGCACCCGTTCGAACAAACTTCCTCCATGAGCAGTGCGGACGTGCCAATGTGTGCACCAATGTCCATCATATCGGTGTTAGGGTAATAATGCTCGCGGAAAATGTCAAGCATCCATTCCTCCCAGTACCGCCCGTTCCCGAGTTCAAACGCGATGTGTAAGTCTGTTTTTAGGACGCAGAAAGACCGCCCGTGAAGTTTTGGGCGTAGTTCGTCGCTCGTACGCCCGACCATCGCCCAACCAAGATCTCCGCACTCGAAAATTTTCATTTTTTTATTTACTATGAACACAGTTGGACAATACTTCAAACTTCTTTAGTGTTTTCTGAAACATTTGTTTCACTGCTCACACTTGTGAGTTTCATGTTCGGGTCCGAGCGGCGCATAGGCAACACGTGAATTTTCTTGATGGCTTCGTGTTCGCGGTGCGACAGTTCGATCACCAGAAACACGAAAAGCAAAATGACACACACAAACCGCACGAACACGAGCGAGCTTGAGATTTCAAACGGTTTGCAAAACCCAAACTTGTCGAGCTTGAAATCTTGTTCGAACGGCGCAGGCACCGCGACGCGTGTCAATATTTCAGCCTTGCTCCGACCTTGTGCAAGCACGTGCACGCACGTCAAGGGTATGCTCTCGGAGTTGTTGAACAATACTTTGTGTATCCCGACGAATCCCTTGTGAGCATTTTCAATGACGTCAAAGTCAAACACGATCCCGCGAACGGGTGTGTCGATTTGGAACAGGGACCAAACGAAGACGAGGGACGACAATCCTGCGAGGACGATCGGCACACTCATTTTTTTTTATCTCTTATGTTTTTGCGAAGTTGATTGATCGATTGGTTCGTTTCGTTTATTGATTTTTTTTCGTGCGACGACGTTCAGTAAAAAAAGAAAGTGCAATGCTTGTGTTAATCTTTCAAGGATCTCAGCATCACCACCACCGTGGTCCAGTGACGATCACAATCGACTGTGTTTGGAGTGAAGTCCAGACGGGTGTTTCGTTTTCCGTGACGACATCGAAACAGGGCAACACGGTTTCTCAAACGTTTTTGGAAGAAACGTCTTTGCTCCGTTACGTGACATTTTTGGCACGGACGCTTCCGGGGTATCGTGTGGAAGTGTGTGGCAAAATGTTTCCCGAGCGCACATACATCTTCCGTTCGAACATTGAACTGATTACAGACGCGCTGCGCATTTGGGTGGACACGCGTTATGCAGTTTGATTTGCATGGTACGCGACCCAGTCGTCTGGAATGCGTTTCGTACCGCCGTCGTACGGAACGGCGAGGCGCTGTTCCAAAAGTAAGTCATTGATTGATTTTGTTCCGCTGGCGACAAAAACGTCGGCAAGGATGCGTCCGTATTTTTCGCGCGCGACATTTTTGAGTTCAACACGTTTGTGAAGAATCCGTTCCTCCACAAACGTTTTTGCTTTGAGTGCAATTTGCTTTTCGTTCTGATTTTTTGTGCGCATCTCGGCGCAATCGATCCGCGCAACTCGTACGGGCCACTTTGTCCATTTTTGGATTTCGTTGTTCCACACAGCCAACGTGAATGTGTCTCCGTCGTAAACGCTCACGACGACTCCGGACGTGGGTATGTACTCGACGCATTCTTCAAGCGTAGGTGGATTCAGGGTTTTATAAAAGCAACAATTCCCCATTTTTATCTTTTTTTTACAATGACTGATTACTGCTGACTAAGAACGCTGACAGCCGCGCGTCGGAGAACTTCAAGCGGCTCGTGCGTTTGTTGTGGAGGACGCATGTACAAAGGCAGCACTTCCGGGAGGTTCACAACCCGCGACGGCAGTTTCGTCTTATCGATGAGTTCGCCGACCAAAAAATCGGGCAACGGATCCGTTTGGCACCGTTCGAAAATGTCGCACACACCACCCGTTGCATCGTCCATAGACCGTTCGGGCAGGGCGAAGTACGTGCGCGAGTTCATACGGGACACAGCGGTGAGGTATGCGTCGACGAAACGTCCAAACGCGATAAGGCCGCCGAAACAAATTTCGTTGCGCATCTCAAAGACGGTCGTCGTCACTTTGATATAGTCCATCATGACGGGCACAGGGATGGTTCCGTCGATGCTGATATGATTCCATTTGTAAAAGTCGAACACGGCTTTCATCAATTCTTGCACGAACGGGGGCGCGGACGAAAACGAAAGGTAGAGCTCTTCACCACGGACGGCGCATTCTATACGCCGAAGTGTTCTGCAGTCGTTGTGTGGATCGAAATGATGATCGATGAAGTTCAGGAACGCGGTCGTGCTGGGAAACATTGTTGTTGCGTTGTGTGGTGTGACGTGTTCTGTTAGACTCGTATGGAGGAGCTTTCGGAAACGTGGTCAGGTGACTGTCTGACCACGAACGCCAGTAAAACGGTCTGTACGGGTGGTGGTCCGAAGACGAGTGCTCGCAGCCAGGTCCAGAAGCTTTGGTCGAACTCGTCTGGCTCGGACACTTTGTAGGTGATGTTTGAAAAGGTTACATTCTTGACTTTGTATTCCGAGACGTGATCCTTATCGGTCCATTTGTAGTTGCCGGGCGCGAATTCTACTTGGAACGTGTTCTGAAAGTTGAGCAGCACTTTGTGCGACCCTTCCATCGGGCACCGAACGATGCACTTTTCGAGCTCGTGTGCGTACGGGGGGTGATCGGATGCGATTGTTTCGAATTCGTCGGATCGTCGTTCCATTCTTTTTTTATACATGCAAGTGTAAATTTGTATATAATGGAAACCATAAGAGCACGTATGGCCGAGTTGGTCTAAGGCGTTCGACTTAAGCTCGAATCCGAAAGGGCGTGGGTTCGAACCCCACTGCGTGCATGCATTTTTTTGCTTTTTGAGGAGACACCGTAAAAAATAATGTTTTCATAATGATTCGTCTCGGTAAGAGAATTTGGTGCCAATCCTACAAAAAAGTATGAGCACAACCGTCGTCGACTTTACCGGTCTTGATCGTGACGACACGTTCGTGGCCTTACGTGCCCGTGCGGCGTTTCCTCGTGGCAATTGGCAAGAGCGGTACCACACGTCGCGCCCGTTCTACTCAGCGGAAGCGATTCGGGAAACGATCGGGTCAGGCTGGGTGGACCGAGTTGACGGCGGCGTGGTAGTCATCAAGACGTCATTTCATACCTTTCCACAGCTGGACTCGTACACCTATGACCGAGACAACGGATTTGGTGCAATGAAATCCGTGCGCGACTTTCTCCTTTCCATAACGCCCCGGTCATAGACTGTCCAAAAGTTTTTCGGGCCGGTTCGTGTGTCCAATCAACAAGCTCGAAAAAAAGAAAATGATCGCTGCTCTTCGTCACTTCGACAATCACTTTATCTTCGATCGTTACTTTACGGTCGAGATCCTTCCGATCGATCTGCGGTGGAAGGAGGACGTGGGCGCGGCGATTGAGCAGGTTCGTGCGGAGATCCGCAAGAACCCGATCGGGCTGGTGAGGATTTTCGACAGCACGTTCGATGCCGGGCTTCTGCCTCGTGTGGAGCGCGCACTGATTCGGCACTATCCGAACGCGGTTCGCCTGGGTGTGTGATGAAGAGTTGTCGTGATTTCAATCGAAAAGAAGCGTTGAACTAGATTTGTACGTGTGGCTTTGTTGTCAAAACAACAGCATGGACTTGTTTTTTGACAGCTGTGCTTCCAAAAAAGAAGACTCGTACTCGATTGATGAAGCATTGAAACGAGTCTTTTCGACTTCATCGTTTCACGGCACTCTAAATTTGTCCGCACGAGGCAAAGTGGTGTGCAAGATTTTGTGCGATGGGCGTGGGGCGGCTGTCTACGCGTTCAAAACCCTTTCGGGTCCGTTTGCAGTGGCCGAGGCTCTGTACGGGCCTGCGCGTGCGCAGCTAGCGAACTGTTGTTTTTACGAAGGCCCGCCCGAACCGCTTCCGGGCTCGTTCGAGTTGCCGGAAGAGAGCCGTCGCAAAATAACGGTCACGTTCGGACCTCCTCCGCCTGAGGATGATGAAATGGATGAGTTTGAATTCATTTGACAGTGCAGAATTGTTGGAATTTTTTTGTATTGTTTCAGTACTCGTAAAATAAAATGAGGCTTTTACCGGCGTCGGGATCAACGGCGGCACAGGAGGCCTTCGTCCGGCAAAAAGAAGTCTTCGTTCGGCAAGAAACGGTCTTCGTTCGTTAGGAAATTGAAGAAGTGAAATGGACGACGTCCCGTAATAAAAGTAGAAAATGAAGGAAAACAAAAGCCCATTTGGAATGAAAACAACTACGACCCCCAAACGAAATGCGTACATTGACGATCGACACAAACGGGGACTTTCAGTTCGTGCGTCCTCGCGCGGAAACTCTTCCCGAGTTCAAACGGGCACTATCGAACCGCGTCAGCCTGGCTTACTTCCAGGAACGGCGCCACCGAGCCCTGACGGGCTCGCATGAACTCTTTCAGCACCGTTTGGATGCTGTAAAGCGCGAACTAACAGAACACAACCACTGTTGCGTTGGCGGCTTGTTTGGAATGCAAGGTGTGCTCGAGACGATTTTCTTTTTAGAGACGAACGGGTGGGATGACGTGTACGTGAAGAACACGTGGGCGCTCTTCTATAAAACCAAGTTCAATTGCAAGTGCGTACGGGGATGTTTGGACCGTGCGAGTTCGCACATGTAGGCGGGGGATGACAACTCAGGATAGTTTCCGAAAGACCCCCCCCTCCTCACTCTTTTTTCTTCATTGCTCCTCATCGAACCAAAATGAACAACGAATTAATCGCGGACGTGACGTGCTCGCTGGAGTTCCGCGACATTTTTGCGGGTGTTGACGTTCCGACGGAAGTGGTCAACCAGGACGTGCGGCGTGTTCTTGCGGAGCTGGACGAGGACATGGCCGTGGGTCAGCGGCGTGTGACGATCGTCTTCGACTTGACGACGGGGGCGTGCGTGTGCAGAGTGAACCAGAATGAGACCGTTCCTGTGTTCGAGCAGGGACATGCGTGGCAGACGTACGCCGTCCGTCCGTCGTCGTTTGAGGATCTGCCGAGCTTGGCGTGGGACGTGCGGCGCACGATGGAGTTGCGGGGCTGTCGGGGGTTGTAGGGCACCAGGACGCCCCGTAAATGTTTATGTTTGTTTCCGGGCGTGTTTGTAATTTTTTTGTACGCCGGTGAATGAATTCGAAACAATTGTCGAAGATGTATCGCTACGAGTTGACTGAATTTCCTGACATTCTAAAGAAAACGTATTGGGGTCAAGGTCCGGTCACTGACTCGGGTGCTTCACATCCTTCGGTGGTGCAGAACTACAACGACTTCGTTCGAGCGCATTCGATTGTGCGTGCGCTCGACCGAGTTCCGCTCTATGTTGAAAAGAGGGCTCGTGTGTATTGGACGACGGATGAGGATGAGTACCGTGCGTTTACGGCGAATTCTAGATTTGGCGGTCGTCCCACCCGTCGCAACGTGGAGGGCGTGACGGAGTACGCGTGTCTGATGCAGATGGGTCACGGAATTGACCATTTGCAGTACTTTCAAGACCGATGGGACAATTACGTGCTGGTAACGTCGCCGTACCGCTTGCGTTCGGACGGCACGTTTCTGATAAAGCACTTGTGGGAGCGCGTGCCGGGTTTGCACATCGAAGGGGAGTCAAGCTACGTCTTTAAGGTGTCCAAACGACGCCGTACGGGGTCGTCCGAGGAGGACAACGAGTAGGTCATCTTAACGGCCTCCTCGCAACCGCAGTACGAGATGCAAAGTACTCTCTTTCTGGACGTTATAGTCCGCAAGGGTCCGTCCGTCTTCGAGCTGTTTACCTGCGAAGATCAGACGTTGCTGATCGGGGGGGATGCCCTCCTTGTCTTGGATCTTTTGCTTTACATTTTCAATTGAGTCGGACGGTTCGACGTCGAGCGTGATGGTTTTTCCCGTGAGTGTTTTGATAAAAATTTGCATGTTTGGTTTTTTGTTTGATTACGAGCCACAAAAGAAAACCGTACGGGACGCGTTTGGTTTTTAAAAAGATACCAACGTGAAAAAGCAGGAATATGTTCCGCTAACAAAAAAAAAATGCTTAAAAGATCTGCATCGGTTCACCAAAAACCGACATGTCTTCATTCGCCTTTTCATGGGAGTCGGGGACGTGAACGTACCCGTCGTCCGCGTTTTCTAGTGCGGAAGCAATGTGTCCGCGAATGGTGGACGTGTCTGTGGTACCGTACGGACCCTGGACGGTGCGTTTAAAGTCTTCGATCGACGTAGACGGGTCGAGATCGAAGACGATGACAAAGAGATGCGGTGGGCTTATGAGGCTCCGCACGGCCCGTTCGTAGTGGGGAGAATCTTTAAAATTATTATAGATGACTTCGGCTTGTTCACGGGTGAGCTTGGGTGCGTGGATGGCCCGTATGGTCGCGCAATCGTAGTCGCGTATGATGGAGAGGACATCGCCCAAAAAGTTTGTATGTTTGAGGAGGATGTACATGTGCGTCTTTGTAATTTGTGTGTTATCTGACGATTAGCCGACGTTATTTTTTTACACAACATTCAGCCATGGACGAAATCGTACGACTTTTAAGAAGAAGATGCAAGCACGTTTGGTCCAGACGTAATGTCAAGGACATACCCGTCATTTCCGATGATTTTTGTTACATGATTTAAAGACCCGTACCCATCGCGACGAATTGCGATCGCAACAGTATGGTATCCTTCAATATACGCTTTCCATAACAAATCTTTTTTGGGGAACTCTACATGTACTTCAGTTTGTGAATTATTAATGCCCGTCGTGTCAGCATAGATCGGCGCCATGACATTTTTGGCTAAATCGCTGTAGGACCCGTATTTCACATCTCCTGGATGGATGCCTGCAAGTGCAAATGCACCAAGGACGGAAACGTTGGGTACAAGAAGGTAGTCCCCACGGGGCATCCCGTAATCTCTCACATGATCCGCGTTGAATACAAAGGTTTTCGCGGGGGTTGCGTTCTCCAGTCTGCCCGTGTACACAATCTTGAACAGCTGGGTCGGGTATTCTGCGTCTTCGATAATGTCGTCAAGCATGTTTACATAGATAGAAACGTCACGATCCGGGTCTTCTTTCTTTTCTTCGTCGATGACATTGTTCAACCAGCTAAACAAGTCATAAGAACTTGCGATTCCTGTGCTTTTGAGGAGTTTAGAGGCGAAAACAGCGAACACACAGGGGATATCATCACTTACAAACTCAAGGATAGACTTATGTGGATTTGTGTGAAACTTAAACAGAATGTAAACAGCACGCATAAAAGCGACAGCTCCGCATGATTCTTCTTCGTAAGGTTGATCACGTTTCTCCCGTCCCAGTAATTTGCACTGCGTGTACCCGTGCCGAGCACCTCGTCTAAAAAAGAAAAGTTCGTTTATCCGTCGTACGATTGCTTGGGTTTGTTTCAAATCGTAAATCGGTCCATGGGGATCAATGATATACACAATTCGATCAGATGGATTTTTAATCAACAAACGGGCATGTTCACGATAACTTGAATAGCCTACAAGACATGTAGTGTTCATCATAAAGTTTGCGAAATCCCTGCGTGCTTTCTTTGCTTCCCGATCAAATACACGTGTCTTTGCATCTTCACTTGCCTCCAATTCGTCATATACCCGGAGACCTGTATAGTCAGTTTGAAACCCATCCAGAAGTATTATTTGTGGGTATAATTTAGACAGAAAAGGGTGTCCGAATTCTAAAAAACGTATCACGATTTGGTATAATCGGGTATCATTCGTTCCGCACACACCCAATGTGTATGTTTTGTCGTCTGCATTGTAAAAGACGTCAACCTTATCAGGTCCTTCAGGAGACAAATCGAGTACTTCCGTCATCCAGTCTGGGAGGGCACAGTCCGAAATTGCTTGCAAGCCCGAAGACGATGGTGGAATATATTGCTCTCTTTCCGTATCCAAAATCGGCGACACCCAGTTGCGAAGTCTTCTGCCATAGTGTCTCCTTACAAATCCGGTCCTTCTCTCTGACCGCGGTACAGGACGCATCAAAGGCGGTCGTCTAGGCGCGGCGCCAATTTTAATTTTGGTGCCGAAAAACGCATCAAGCGCCTTAAGATATTTGCGTTTAATCACGTGCGGACTGGCACCCGGATGTGAGCGCGCATACACTTGTCCGAACTCAGACATGGACCGGATCATGCTCGTTTTTTTGTTTTTTTTGATTACTTTCCTAAACACATTTTTTTTTAAGATAGGACCGGTGCGGACGCGGGGGAAATCTTGTATGTGTGTTTTTTAAGGGACAAGAGACATGTGAACAGATCCGTTTGTGAGAACGCGCATTTTGTAAGGTTCCATGAGGTACTTACGAAGCTCCGTATCTCGACTCGATGCGGCTTGTTTAAAGAAGTCCATGTTGAAGTTTATTTCGAAGACGACATTCTCATAATTGTCCTTGTAGGCTTTCCATAACTTGGCGCGTCCCGTTTCGGATATTTCGATCCGCACGGTTCCATCTGGGGTCATTTCGACGTTTTCGGCCTGGATGGGGCTCACGATTGTTGTGGACCTAACTTCGGACGAAGTGCCGGGAGCAATTCCAGCAAACGCGAAAGCAAGATCGATCGGAACGCGTACAAGTGCGTTCGACATCATACTTATTTCATTTGTGAATCCGAATCCCGCACCGGGGTTCATACTTTTACCGCCAGAGTTCGAGCCTGGCGTGTACCGAATCATTTCTACCGTACCTGCCGCACCTGCACCCGCAGGCGCCGTTCTGGTTGATGTTTTTGCCAGAATCGCTTCAATATTGGCTAACTTAGCCGTGTGTTCTTGTCTCAATCGTGCGGACTCATCCTCGAGCGCTTTGAGTCTCGCGGCGCGTTCTCTGCTTTCCTCTTCGATTTGTGCCATGTGTGCAGCGTGTTGCTCTTCGATTTGTTGCAATGCTGCTTGGTGTTCTTCTACTCGTCTGTCGTCTGCGTGTGCAGACGCGCGGGAGCTTTGCAGGGTTTCGTGTGTGATAATCTTTGCACGCTGGAAGAGCTTCGAGACAAACACCGCGAAGACGCATGGGATGTCATCGTTTACGAAATCGAGGAGCGACCGTCCGGGGTTCGTGTGAGATTTATACAGGATATACACACCACGCAAAAAGCTCTGTGCCGCACAAGACCCTTCGGATCCTTGGTCAACCTTTGTTCTGTCAAGAAGTTGGCATCGTGTGTAGCCGCTCGTGCGTGCTCGAGGTTTAAAAACGACGCGGTTGATTCTTTCAACAAACGTTTCGTCCTGAATCCGTTCGCTCGATTTCGGTTTTGAATGGTCGTACCAGCTTCCGAACACGCCGTGTGGGTCCAGGATGTACACAACCCTATCGAACGGGTTTTTGATGACAAGGCGGGCGTGGAGTCTCCAGCCGATACCGCTCACCAAACATTGTTCGTTATTTAAAAACTCTTTAAACTCTTTCGCGTCTTTTTCAGCGTGAGCCCAGTAGCCCTCGTAACCGTGCCGTCCAGGGATTCCATTTTCACCGCCGTAGTGATATGTGCTGAGCGGTGCTTGGTTCGCGAGGATACTAAAATTGAGTTCCCTCGGATAAAATTTGGACAAGAACGGGTGCGCTGACCTTACAAAGCGTCTCACCATGGTTGAAAACTGTGCTTCGTTGACTCCGCATACGCCGAAAATATACACCTTGTCTCTCAAATTATAATCAACTTCTAAGTTGTCCTTCACCTTGGGTGCTAAATTAAGTACTTCGATCATCCATTCCGGCAAGGCGCAACTTGCGATTTTGTTCACGGTGATCGTTTGTCCGGTAGCGCCCGCACCACCGGCACCCGCACTCGCGTCAGCCGCTATTGGGACGTAGTCGGATCCTTCAAACGGGGCCGTGAAAACAACTACATCCGCACCAAACGTCTTACGAACACGTCCGGTCATCTTGGGACCGCCTTCTTCCCTTGTGTCCTCAGGAGGTCCCTCGGCGGCTCTTTTCGTTCCTTTTGCACCAAAGAACACGTCGAGCGCCTTGAGGTACTTCTGTTCAATTTCGTGCGGATCTGTTCCTGGGTGTGAGCGCGCGTACGCTTGCCCGAATTCAGTTACCGTCCGTAGGGATTTGGGAATCAGCGAAAAATTTGTCATTTTCTTTTGGAATTTTTATGACTACATTTTTTTTACGGCACGACCGGTGCCGGTGCCGGCAGGGATTCGTCCACGACATAGCCGAGCACAGCGCGACGTTGGTCAACAAGCGCCACGCCTTCTGCGTATTTGGGCATGCGCGAGTCGACCATCTCGACGCACTGAATACCTTCAATGGGCGAGTCGAGGTTGATGATGGGCGAGCTTTCCGTTCCGGTGAGGGTGATGTACGACTCGTCCGTACGGCCGTCGCGCGAGCGCGTTTGGATGCGCATAGTGACGTAGTAGGGCTGCTTGAACTGGACGGGCAGACCGATACCGACCGGGCCGATGTTCGACACTTCATTCATGCGGTTGTACAGGAAGTGGAACTTGAGGACTTGGTACCGACTGGACGCGAGGGGGAGTTGCCGTTCGGGGAACTCGCGGTAGCTCTTAAAGACTTTGTAATCGCAGTCACCCTCGAGCATCAAGAAGCTGAAGAGCCGAACGCTCTGCGCCTGTCGCACGACACCTTCGTGGTTGTTCACGACTGCTTCAAGCTCGAGCGAGATGATGGGAGGTACGATGCAGGTCAGAGCTTGATCGGCCGCGATTGTTTGGAAGTTCGTGATGGGATCTTCCGTACTGTCAGATTCGTCAGACGTGAACCCGAGCAGCTTGGTGATCAAAGGATCGCACCGGATGTACGCGCCATTATCGAAATCAATACGTCTCCTGAGAGCCAACTTGTACTGCGCGACCGTGGAACGGTTGTCGAGCTCGAAAGAAATAAATTTATTTTGCCGTTTGAGCTTCACAAGCGGGAACTCGTCTGTCACTGCGATCGCCTGGTCGACTGCTTGCTCCACCTCCTTGCCGTACCATTCAATCGCCGGCAGCGCAGCGATATTGTCGCCGAGAGCAGCGCTAAACTTGTCGGGTGTGTTCAGGACAAGTTGCTGACCAGAGGCGACTGCGTTGTGGATGTACCGCGCTGCAATCTTCGAGTCAACCGCGTGATCGTACGACATGAAATCGATCAGGAAAGGCGCTGCAGCGAATCCTCCAACGGCGACGTTGCCGACTTGCAAGACTCGGTATTTCAACGAGTACTTTCTGTAGGCGTTAAACCTAGCGAATAGAAGCGTGAACTGAATCTCGTTGAAGCCCGCGTCGCCGAAAGACTGAACGACATGAACCCGGTAGTTGCCCGAGCCGTTCGGAACGACTTCGACAGTGGGTGGACCGTAGCCATCCACGACCGTCTCCGATCCTTCCGCGGTGAATTCCGAGATCGGGTTCGGATCGGAAAGTGTAGATGGTGCGAGAGAAATCACACCGAGATTTTTTGGAAGGTCATAGAAGTACTCGAGTGTGCGCCTGTTTCCTGGATTGTACGCGGACGTGAGCAGCACGAGTTCTTGTGTGGGAAAGGAGACGCGCGCGTCGATGACGGTGACGTAGTATGTGTACGAAATTGTGAAGAACGGAGGTGTGGGCGTCGTGCCGTTCGAGCAGGTCACGCGGACGTAAATCACATCGGGGATTGTAGTTGCCTTCGTGTACGACTTGGATAGTTTCCACGTTTGCGCGTTGTTGGTGTCCGTGGCGGAAATGTCGGCATCCGTGGCGAAGAGATGCACGATATTACCGGACGGGATCGAACGGGAGATGAAGAACTGCACCGAGTTCTCGAAAAGGATGAGGGTGACGTTTGCGAGCGTTCGGTAACTGGGCGCCGACATTTTTATGTTTCTTTTTTAAAGTACGAAAACATTTTTTGGCGTGCACGCGAAATAAAAAAAACCTCGGACGAGTTCGTCAAGGTGCCAAACGAATTTTTTTCGAATCTCTTATTCCTGTGACATGTTACATCTGAGAAAACACGGCGCACAGTGAGACTTTTACCCCTTCATCGGCGCCTTGTGAAGAACCACGACGTCCGCGGTGTACCCGTCGAACAGGACGATGTTCAGACGGGGGTTCGCGGGTCCCATCACGTCAAGCACGATCGGCTCGAGCTCGTTCGGCAGGCTGATGAGCAGCCTGTTCGTCGCGACGTCGTCGTGGATGGTCGCGCCTTGCACCGGAGTCGTCTCGGTGCCGAGAAATACCCGGATCGTATATGCTTCGCGCGTGCTGTTGTGGTACCGGATGAATTGCGCGAGCCTGTCAGCGAACATTATTTTTGTGTTTGTTGATTGATGGGTTGAGGTCGGACAAAAATGAGAAAGCCGTACGGGTCTGTCCGGGAACCGAGTACGGGCTCTCGTCAGACAGCTCCCGGACTTACTTTCCGAAAGCCCCCCTCTCCTGAGTTTCTGCCGAATTTCTCAGATCATCAATCCAATCAACAAAAAGTTCATTTCATTTGAAGAACCATGCAGACTTTTGAGCACTCGCTTGAGAACACCTTCCATTTGCGTCTGGTGAAGACGCCTGCGGACGGGAACTGCTTGTTCCATGCGGCGGCGCTTGCGTTGGCGCGGGGTATGATGGCGTTTCGTCTGGACCACGTGAGCATCCGTGCGGCGGTGGTGGACTTCTTGCGGCGCAACAAGGAGTGCTTTCGTGCGTTCCAGGTGGACGAGGCCTACCTGGCTCGGATGAGCACGGCGGGTGTGTGGGGTGGCGAGCCGGAGTTGGTGGCGCTGTCGAACGTGTACGTGCGGTCGATCGAGGTGTACATGTTTGCTCCGACGGGAGCGGCGGTGCATGTGCGTACGTACACGCCGGTGTTGGGGGTGGAGTCGGCTGCGCCGATGCGTTTTGCGTTGCTGCCGGTGTCGGGGAGGTTGGCGGATTCGCCGAACCACTACTCCTACTTGGAGCAGGTGGCGACGGTGCTGGGGGCGATGCAAGTGCCGGCCGTGCCGGCCCCGGCGGCGGTGGAGGTGGACCTGGCGTGCTACGAGGCGATGCCGTTAGAGGATGAGGAGGACGTATCGGTTGCGTCTCTGCCGATGTACGAGGGCGTGCCGTCGATTTCGGAGATTCGTGCGGAAGTTGTTGCGGCAGAAGGCCTGCTGGCGGTGCAGACCGGTGCGGGTGAGGGCGCGTGTGAGGGTGGTGCTGGTGGTGACGAGGGTGCAGCAGATGCACCCGTTGTTGCGAAGGCGGAGAAGAGGACGACGGTGTCGTACTACAAGCTGTACGAGCACTATCTGCACTACCAGGGGTTGCCTTCTGCGTGTGCGGACTTGGCTGCTCGTGGCGAGGTGGCGTGGTACTCGTGCACTTGCGGCGAGTGCCGCCGTGCGGCTCCGTTCGGGTCGGATGTGTGGAAGAACATTGTGTGCAACGAGGCGCCTGTGAAGATGACGTGCAAGGTGTGGAAGCCGTGGTCCATGTACCAGACGGTTGTGCGCCCCAAGCTGGGCTTATAGATTTTATGCGCGCGTGTATATATGTACAAATGAATCGAATTGTGTGAGCATGTTATGTATGTCGAAAAAGCAAACAATGTGATAGACTGATCGCCGCACGACGAGCGCCCGTATTTTTTGTTTTTTTTTTGCAAAAAAATGCACAGATTCTTTTCAACCCAATCCAAACAAAAGAGATGACGTTTGCCATCATCGTCCCATTTCGGGCGAAGGGTCCTTCGGACCCGCGTGCGGCACATTTGATCGCCTTTCGTGCGTTCGTGGAGGACCGGTTCGGCGCGGACAAGTTGTGGGTGGTGACGCAGACACCGGGCAAAAAGTTCAACCGCGGCATGTTATTGAACGTGGGTTTCTTGCAAGCTCGTGCGGCACGTCCGGATCTCACGCACGTTATCTTTCACGACGTGGACCTAATTCCGTCGCCGGACTTGGCAGACTATTACGAACGAGTGCCGGACGTCCATCGTCCGCTCCACTTGGGCAAGATGTTCGACCGATACGCGTCCAACCCTGAATACTTGGGTGGTGTGCTGAGCATTCGCGTAGAAGATTTTCTCGAGGTGAACGGTTTTCCGAATTGCTTTTGGGGATGGGGCGGTGAGGACGACGAGTTCGCCTTCCGAGTTCGCGCGGCCGGCATGGAGCCGGTCGTGCCGGATCGAGGTTCGTTCCGCGACCTTGAGGGACTGACGTTGAAGCAAAAGGTGGCTGTGCTTCGTTCAGGGAACGAACGGTGCATGACGAAGCACGAACTGTTGGCGGACTACCGTACAGTGTTGCGCGACGACGGCGTGCGGTCTCTGAATGGTTCGCGCGTGGTCGCTGTGAGTCGTACGGGGAACGATTTCACGGTAGAGTTGTTGGCTACGTCCGGGCATGTGTCGGATGCGTGTTCGGACGAGAGTTATTCGACGTGGGGCTACCCTTCTTAACGGAGTTTGTTATGCTTATGGGGAACCGCGTCTTTTGGTATGATGTCTACGTCCCCCCGTTAACGGGTTGACAAGAGAGGCCAAAGAACGAGTTATTCTGCACGGCCCGTCCAAAGCCGAACGCGCGCGTTCCATTACTTTGTGCGTCGACGACATTTTTTGTATACAGAATTTATTCTATATAAAATATCTCGATTTTGTTCACTTACGGATAGTGTGCTTCTTCTTAGGTGCGATCATATTTACATTTACATATCTCATTCTCATCGGTCTCTTCTGGAAAGAATGGTGGTTGGATCCGGTGATTCGTATCTTAAAGATCGAGAATCCATCGAATCGTTGAGTCCCACCAGGCCGAATGGTCGATGACGTTACTGTAATAGGTCTGAATCTTCGGCGGAACCACCATCTGAGGATAGGTCTTCTGGTAGTACTTCTCCAGCTTCGCCTCATATAGATCAATAACCTGGGCGTGATAGCGGCTCCTGAGCCACTCGACCATGGGAAGGTAGAGATCGAAGTTCTGAGCAATCGCCTCCGCGGGATCAACGTCAATCATCGCACAAACGCGAGTCAAGAAGGCATTTATGGCCTCTCGATTTATGGCATGGTGCT
>JACCDZ011469006.1_pt1 | contig 36287 bp, 32 predicted proteins | sample 7449551 | NCBI WGS metagenome assembly JACCDZ01 (sample SAMN15323452, study PRJNA562643) | freshwater metagenome | isolation source: river surface water | place: USA:Blue River Watershed | collected 2017-08-18 | reverse complement strand
TAGCCTAGAGATGGCTGAAGGTCTCTTGCGCTCCAGTATTCAATTCCGTGCTGGTTGATTCTTTTCAGATCTTCGAAAGAAAGCTCAGTAAGAATCAAGTTATTATCGTCATTTTTTTCCATTTGTACCTCAGTGATTTTAAAATTTGGCAGAGCATATATAGAGAAAAGATTTTAAACAAGCTCTATAAATAGTTTTCTAAAATAAAGAAAGGATCAGTCGGTTACAAAATGTAACCAACTGGAAGCAATTTGATTTTTGCTTAGCAAAAAAAGAGAGACGAAGAATTTTTTGCCAATAGGTGGAAAATTTATGGACTACGAGTCTGAAGGTTGAATGAATTCAATCGGCACGCCCTTTTCTTCGATGAAAGCCATTTGATAGCCTTGGAAAAATGTGGGTTTCAGAAGGAGGTTTTTGCCGAGGACAGCTTTTTGTATGTCCCGAACTAGGAAGCAGATATGCGACACCGTTTGAATGAGAGGATGAAAAGGTGTCTCTTTTTCAAAAAAAGATCCATTCGATGCGATAAGGATCTTGTTCATAGTCAGAACACCAGACTTTAAAATCAGGGTAATAAATCATCCCCTCGCTCTTTTGCTTTACCGGTATACCAAAATGGTCATACTTATATTCCATGGGCTTGTCATGCAGGAAATGAGCGGACTTTTCAAGTCGGTTACATTCGGTAACCAACTGGAGGTAATAGATTCTTGGTTGTTAACTAATTTCTTTAATTGTATGTTCCCAAAAAGAGATGGAAGAGAGTAAAGCTGCCTTTTTTCGCGAGAAGCGGAAAATTTATTATATCGCTTTTATTTTGATGGCGACCTTGGTGGGTATCTTTTGGTTTTGGAGGGTCTATTTTTACCCTTTTGAATCGACAGACGATGCCATGATTGGAGCCGTTGATATGTCCATTAGCCCTGTGATAGCAGGGCAGATTGTTCAGATGCAGGTTGAAGAAGGGGCTGCAGTTGAGAAGGGTGATTTACTCTTTGTCATTGATGATACTCTTCTTCGATTTCAAAAAGAAAAAGCGATTGCTGCTATTGGCCATGCACAGGATGAGGTAAAGCTTCAGCAAATTCGACGTGATCTAGCACGGGATGATTTTAAAAGAGCAAGAACGGAATTCGGGGCTGGGATTATCTCTGCTGAAATGATGACGGTTGCCGAGAAGAATCTTGAAATGGCAGAAACGATGCTTCAATCGATTTTATCTTTAGTTGAAGTGCAAGTTGCTGATCTTCGGATGGTTGAAAAACAGATTGAGCTGTCGCATGTCAGAGCGCCTTCTGCAGGGGTTGTTGCAAAAGTGTGGCATTACGCCGGAGATGTGGTTGGAGCAGGACAAACGACTTTAACGTTGATGGATCTAGTGAATGTATGGGTCGATGCAAATATTGAAGAGACCAAAATTTCAACGATTCAGGTGGGAGATCCTGTCATGCTTACATTCGATGCCTATCCTGGGCTAGAAATAGAAGGGTCTGTGGTGGTGGTGGGAGCTGCTGCCGCTTCTCAATTTGCTCTTATTCCAGCAAACAACAGTTCTGGAAACTTTACTAAAGTGACGCAGCGTGTTCCTCTTAGAATTTCTTTTGCAATTACCAACGAAACTTCTAGGCTTTACCTTCGTCCGGGAATGTCAGTCAAAGTTAAGATTCGGGCGAGATAAACATGTTTGAAGGGCTTTTACGAAGGCGAGCCATTCAAATGTTTCCCTCTCTTTCTAGCGATCATCAGGCTTATCCGTGGTATGTTCTTATGACGGTGATGATGAGTACGTTTATGGTTGTTCTAGATGGAACAATTGTTAACGTAGCAATTCCGACGATCATGGCAGCCTTTGGAGAGACGATCAGCCAGGTTGTGTGGGTTTCAACAGCCTATTTAATTGCACTCTCTATCGTTTTGGCCGTTTCTGGTTGGCTGACAGAGCACTATGGCGCCAAGCAAGCTTTTATGTCAGGTCTTGTTCTCTTTGTTTTTAGTTCCTACCTTTGCGGAATTGCGTGGAATATAGAATCGCTTATTTTTTTCCGCGTTCTGCAAGGTTTTGGAGGGGGAATATTAACGCCTGTTGGAATGACTCTTTTTACAAGTGAATTTCCTAAGGAGTACCGAACAGTTCCTCTTGGGTTTTATTCGATTGCGATTGCTGCAGCGATTTCGCTGGGTCCAGCAGTCGGCGGTTATTTGATTGAGATGATCAACTGGAAGTGGATTTTTTTCATCAATCTTCCAATTGGTGTTGTGACTTTTCTGTTTGCTTGGGTGGTGTTGAAACGTACTAAGAGAAAAGAAATCCATACTTTTGACAAATGGGGTCTTATTACACTTTCAACTTTTTTAGTCCTGCTCTTCGTTGGAATTTCAAGTGGAAATGCTCCATGGAATGCAGAGGGATGGACTTCGACATTTACGCTGGTCTCCTTTTTAATTTCGGCAGTCTCTCTCATTCTGTTTTTCCAAATTGAGCTCTCCCATCCCTATCCCATTGTCGACCTTAGGATTTTTAAAGAAAGAAACTTTCTTATGGGAAACATTGTTCTTTTTGTCTTTTCATTCACACTCTTTGGATCCAGCTTTCTGCTCCCACTATATTTGCAAAATGGACTGAATTATTCACAAATTCAAACAGGAGTTGTCCTTCTCCCCTTGGGTCTTGCTCAATGTGTCTTTGGCGGGCTGTCGGGTTGGCTTACAAAAAAAGTTCCCCCGATGTTTTTGGTTTTATGCAGTATTGTTGTCCTTGCAATCACGTATCATTTCAATAGCAAATTTAGCCTCTATACCTCTGAGTCAACAATGGTTTGGATCTTCATTGTCCGCGGCGCTGCTATGGGATTTTTGTTTGCCCCGTTACTTGCGATTACAATGTCGAAGATTTCGGAAGAAAAGATTTCACAGGCTTCGGGTCTTTTTACGGTTCAGCGGCAAATTGGGGCGGCGCTTGGTGTTGCAGTTTTTGAAACAATTTTTACCAACAGGCAAGTCTATCATTCGTCTGCAATCGGCGGGGCAATGGATCCTTCAAGCCCTGCATTTGAGCAGATTGCCCAAAAAATTTCGCTGGTTGGACAAACAAGTTTTGGAAGCACTATCAGGCAAGCTTTTTCTCAAGCCCAGCAGTTTATTTTTGAATTTGTTCAAGGACAAATTTTTATTCAGTCAATTGATGATTGTTTGTTTTTAGCAGGTATTATTACATTTTTCAGCGCAATTCCTCTCTTTTTTCTCTCACGCAAATAAGCTATGATTCTAATCATGTTTTCACCGGACCAAATCAAAAAAGCAGCCCAAGCTTTATCGCAGCGGTATCGTAAGGGAGAAACTCCTTACCTACGCCTTCTAGAAGATAGGCATGCTTATTTAGTAACGCGTCTTCCTGCAACACAGGCAGCGCTTGCTCGCGTTTTTCAAGAACTAGAAGGAGCTCACATTTCATCTTATCTAGACATTGGAGCTGGACCTGGCGGATCGTGGGAAGTCGCAGCAAACACTTTTCCCATGATTCAAGAAGCAACTTTTGTGGAACTTGACCGCGAATTTGTCAAAATTGGAAAAGCAAGGTTAGAAGCAAAACCAATTACTTGGAAAAACGAGTCTGCAAGCAGGCTAGATGTAAAGCAGCATGACATGGTTCTGTTTTCCTATTCATGGGGAGAGATTAAAAGTCTTTCAGTCTTAAACCAAGCATGGGATGCAGCACGCAAGTATTTGGTGATCGTTGAGCCGGGAACTCCGCGGGGTTATGCTGCAATGCTTGAGGCTCGAGAGGCACTTATTCAAAAAGGCGGCATTGTTTTAGCCCCATGTCCCCATAACAAAAAGTGTCCTTGGCAAGGCTCGAATGAATGGTGTCATTTTGGGGTCCGACTTGAAAGATCAAGGGAGCACCAGTGGGCCAAAGAGGGGTCTCGGGGGTATGAAGATGAAAAATTTAGTTATACTATTCTTTCCAAAGAGAGTGTAAAACCTTTTTATGGAAGAATGGTAAAAGATTCCTTGAGGCGTAAGGGCCACACGATCTTGACCTTATGTACAGAACATGGAATAGAATCTAAAACGGTGTCTAAAAAAGATAAAGACTATAAACAAATAAACAAACTTAAATGGGGAGATAAAGTAATAGATAATATATAATATTATGCATGTCGTACTTAATGCCCTTTATCCATCTCTATCTTCAATCAATGACTCGGATCGAGGTTGATGGATGGGAAGTTTTAATTCAAAAAACCCCTAGACAAGCGGCCTGGAAAATTTCTACCCCTATTTTTGAAGGTCGAGGCGAGTTTCCTAAAGAAATTCATGACTGTTTGCGGCTGATACAACAGCTCAGATGGGATAATGAGGGAATGCTCGAAATCGATGCGATTGTAGGTACCATTCATTGGACACAAGAGATTCATCCTTCAGACTTCGGGAAAGAGTTTCCTCGCTTTCTCAAGCATGCCCAAGAATGGGCAGAGGTTCTTGAAAAAGAAATACTCCCCAAAGAGGTCGCTAACTAATTTCAATCGTTTTTTTCCTTTCTGATCCCAGCGCAAAAAAGAGCCTGCTTGCTAAAATAAATATAGGGCTGAAGAGGACTGTAGCTAAGGGGGTCAGCGTCAGCAATACGCCGGCTACAAGAGGCCCTAAAATCTTGGCGATTGCTTGTGTGGATTGATGAAGACCCATGACTTTTCCATTGTCATGCGAGGAAGCATAATCTGATACCAGTGTTGTAAGAGACGGAACAAGAGAAGCGTATGCAAAAGTAAATAGAGGGACGATGAAACATGTCATCGTATAGTTTTGCATAAGAGAAAGTATCAGAATAGAAAAGGCAAAGAGAAAAATAAATCTGCGGAAAAACTTCCCTGATCTTGAATATCTGTGAAGCCAGAGAATAAAGACGACCTGCGAAAGAGCAAACCATAGTCCATACTGAGAGTAAATGTTAAAGACTTGGGTTTCATTGCATCCTATTTTCTCAATTAGAAAGACTTGAAATGTCTTAATAAAGAAATACCATCCGAAAAAGATAAGAAATTCAGCCCATAGAAGCGCTTTGAGAGGCTTTTCACATTTTAAAAAGTCTTTAAACCGCACCTCGGTCCACTTGGGGACGGCGAGCTTTTCAGTATCATGGGACCAAAACCGAAAGATCAGTAAAAAGTTCAAAAATGAAAAAGCTGCGCAACCCACAAAGAGATAAAAGCAGGCTTGGAAAAGATGGCTTGAAAACGAAACAACTTGTCCTGCAATCCAAGGTCCTAAGATGAATCCAACGCCCAGCATCAGATGAGACATCGCAAAGAATTTCGATCTTTTTTCATCGATGCTGACATCTGAAATGATTGCATTAGTCGTAGATAAGTTCACCCCTGTCAATCCAGCAATAAAGTTTCCAATGAAAAGAGGAAGAATGGATTGAGTTAAAATCCCTATGCTGCAAATGAGATAGCCGGCGGCATTGCCAAGATAAGAGGAGAGCAAAATTCCTTTCCGCCCTAAGCGGTCTGAAAGATGCCCTAGGAAGGGCGCTGCAATCATTTGTCCAATGGGATAAGTCGCAGATAAGATCCCTAAAAGAATATAGCGAAGTTTTAGGGAAAAGGTTGAAGCAAAAAAACTATGGGGGGTCTCTAAAAAAAAGAGTGGGAGAAACGCAATGACAGCCGAAAATGTCAAAAAATCAAGAAAAAGAACAGAGAAGATTAAACTTAATTTTTTCACCATTTGATCTATTTTAATCGAACAGGGCAAATGATGCCATCGTATGTTTTGTTGATATAAAATAGTTTAAAAAACCGTTCTTTTATCCGCTTTTTTTAGTGAGAAGCTCGAGGAGCGATTCTAGCTGTGTTTTTAAAGAGGCAACTTCTGATTCTGTGGGCTTGAATCTCTTCTGTCCTAAAAGGCGGGAGAGTTTTTGGATCATAGAGGAGGCTAGAAGAGGAAGGTCTTCACGTCTTCCATCATTTTCTTCGAGCGGAAACATTTGGCGGATGAGTTCAAGTACTTCATTTTTGGTTTCGCCCTGGTAGTTTTCTAAGAGCTCTTTCTTTTTGTCTAAGGGTGCATCACGGCTGGCAAGTGTATAGACTGCTTGGCGGGGCATTTCATCGAGTTTTGGAATAAGATTCGAAGGGAGTGAAAGGTAGAACTCATAATACTGCAAGAAATTGTAGGGGGTCTGTCTATTTCCATACGTTGTGAGAAGCCAGGCTGAAAAGGCGCCGTCACGATAGTTTTTGAAAATCTCTTGAGCTTTCTTGATCCGTTCACCATGCAAGATAGCGGCTTGGTTAGAGATTGCTTTGATCTCAGAGGTAAGTCCTGAAAGTACATGGAGATCTCTTTCAATGGAAACCTCTGTTTCTCCTTGATAAGATTTTAAAAGATCTTCAAGAGAATTTTGCTCTAAATCAGAAAGAGGATGTACTTTGAAAACGCCTGAAAAGCTAGAAAGTTGTCCTTTGGAGGAAACTTCTGCAAGTTCTGTCATCTTGGAAAACTTTTGTTTTAATCGAGAGAATAGCAGGTCATTTACTTTGGACATTTTCTTAACCTCTTTAATAGTTCTTTGGCAAGTGTTGAATAATCTTCTGCAGCGCGCGATTTTGGAGCTGTCTCAAAAATCGGTTTTCCGTAAATCGTTGACTCTGAAACGGTGATGTCGCGGCGCACTTTTGATTTTAAAATCTGTCCTGGGAATGTTTCTTCGATGATATCGAGGAAGGCGTCGTTACTTTTACCGCGGGGATTCCAGAAAGAGAGAATTACGCCAAGGACTTTTAGCAAGTGTCTTTGAGATAGAGAATTCATAAATTGTGAAAGGCGCTGCAGTCCTTTAATGCTATAAAATTCTGGCGTTGCGGCAACGAGCGCAAACTGTGAAGCAATCAAGGCAGATTCAGTGAGCCAGCACAAAGAAGGAGGTGTGTCTATGATAATAGTGTCGAATTGCTTTAATGGTTTTAGGATTTCTCTGAGCTTTTCGTGCGAGTAGCGGTCGGCAGCAAGCGCTTCTGTAACTTCGACGCGTTCAAGCCACGTATCGGCAGGGATGAGAGATAGCCGTGGATTAAAGGTTGGGAGAATAACGTCTGTGATTTTCTTTTTTCCTTGGAGAACTGTAGCTAAGCTATCGTGGGCATCAGGATCGTAACCTAGGCCTGTTGTGAGATTGGCTTGGGCATCAAAGTCGATGAGCAGCACGTTTTGTTTATGAAACTTAGCAAGTGCAGCAGCAAGGTTTAAGGAGGTCGATGTTTTAGCGGTTCCTCCTTTAAAACTACAGACGGTGATCGTTGTCATCTAAAAACTCGGGGTAAGAGATTTTGTTTCCATTTCCTTTTTAAGAGAGGCTAAAAATGCTGCAAGGTTCATTTCTCCATGCACGACATTATCCCGCGTTCTAAGTGTTACCGTTTTATTTTCGACTTCCTTATCCCCTACTGTAAGCATGTAGTTGATTTGAAGAAGTTGAGCGTTTCTAATTTTCTTATTCACCGATTCACTTGTTTCATCAATATCGCAGATGAATCCCGCGTTTGTGATCTCTCTTTTTATTTCATGGGCAAATTCGCTATGACGGTCTGCAATTGTTATGACTCGAATGGGAAGAGGACTGATCCATAAAGGGAATTTTCCCATAAAATGTTCAATCAAAATTCCAAAGAATCTCTCGATCGATCCAAAAATGGCTCGATGGAGCATTACAGGCCGTTTTAACGTTCCATCCTTATCCATATATTCTAGCTCAAATTTTTCTGGAAGAGCCATGTCGAGTTGAACGGTGCCGCATTGCCATGATCTTCCCAAAGCATCGCGAATATGAATATCGATCTTAGGTCCATAAAAGGCACCGTCTCCTTCGTTGATCCGGAAAGGTTGTCCCCATTCTTCAAGCGCTCCTTTGAGTCCTGAGGTTGTATATTCCCAATATTCTTCAGAGCCAATGCTTTCTGCAGGCCGTGTTGATAGTTCGAGTCGATACTCAAGGCCAAAAGTGGAATAAATTTCTTCGATAAGTCCTAAAACGCCTAAAATCTCTGCTTTGACATCTGTGGGTTTCATGAAAAGATGGGCATCATCTTGGTGAAAACCTCGGACACGGAAAAGACCTGAAAGCGCTCCGGAAAATTCATGCCGATGCACATGGCCAAACTCGCAGACACGCATGGGAAGGTCACGGTAACTATGAGACTGTGATTTGAAAAAAAGCATGCAGCCAGGGCAGCTCATAGGCTTTAATGCAAAAAACTTTTCTTCCACTTCAAACGCATACATATTTGCGCGATAATGAGACCAATGCCCCGATTTTTCCCATAGCTCTTGGCTCATGAGCTGAGGTGTTTTGATTTCGACATATTGATCCCGCATCATCAGGCCTCTTAAAAAGTCGACAAGGCGGTTCCAAATGATCATTCCTTTGGGGTGGATGAAAGGGATGCCCGGCGCTTCTTCTTTTATGGAGAATAAATCGAGTTTAGGGCCTAAGATTTTATGGTCTCGTTTTTTTGCTTCTTCAAGAAGATGAAGGTATTCTTTGAGTAATTTTCTATCTGGAAACGAAATGGCATAAATACGAGTGAGGACTTGGTTTTTAGCGTCTCCTTTCCAATAAGCTCCGGAGGTTTTAAGGACTTTAAAGGCTTTAATCTTTCCGAGTTTTGGAAGGTGGGGTCCGCGACAGAGATCAAAAAATTCTCCTTGCTCATAAGCAGAAATCTCTCCCTGATCAAAACCTTCGATGAGTTCGACTTTGAACGGATTGGATTTGAAACGGGCTATTGCATCGGCTTTGTCTTTTAGAACGTGACGTTTGGTGGAGTAGTTTTCGTCGATGATTTTCTGAACTTCTTTTTCAATTTTCTCAAAATCTTCATCCGAGATTGTAAGATCTGCAAAGTCATAATAAAACCCTTGTTCAATCGGAGGGCCGATCGTGGGTTTTGCATTGGGAAAAAGTCTGAGAATGGCTTGCGCCAGCACATGGGCAGAGGTGTGCCAAAAAATCTCTTTGCCAAGGGTGGAGTCAAATGAGATAAATTCAACTTCATCACCGGCTTTAATTGGAGTGTCTAAATCGCGAGCAGTGCCGTTAATTTTAACAGCTAAAGCCTGATCAGGGCCGTTTAGGTGAAGCTTTTCTGCAATCTCTTTTGCAGAGTGCATCTCATGAGCATTAAAAGGTTTTCCATTAACAATAATATCCATAAATTCCTGAATAGACTGGGTAGTTACAAAACTCTACGATACTGTATTCTAAGCGAATGGCTGAAAAAACCAAAGACACATTTGGTCCTCAAGAATCTTTTTGTTACCATGCCCTTGTTCAGGCCCGTCAAATAGCCGAGATGCTCGTGAGTGAAAAAGGGGAGCTTAAACAGCACATCATAGCCAGGCATTTTCCTATAGATATTAGGGGGTATTCGGATGGTGCTGTCGTAGAGCATCAACAGAGATTTTTAAAAAAATGGCAATCTGATTCAAGATTTATTCAAAAATTTCGTCGGTTTTCTCTTCCTCTATGTCATGCGTTTGCCCAAGATGTTATACGGTGGACTTTAGATCTATCCTCGGAGGTCAAACTACAAGATTTTCATATTAAGCGTGCAGCAATCGCTGCATGCCTTACCCCGTTAAGACAGAGTGTCGGATCTTGTTTTGCAACAGCGCCAGCTATTGAAGTACAGGAGTTTTACCTCGATCTATTTGTCGATGACCTCTATGAGCTTCTCTCAAAAGGACGTTTAACACGGGTTGTTGAAGGTGTTGAATATGCGGCCCCTTTTTGCCTCAGTGTCGGTCAGAAAAATTTTGTTAATAATGCTCTTTTAAAAATTTGGGAGTTTACACTTGCTTCCTATTGCGATATTAAAATGGAGTTTTCGAAGTGGAACCTGGGTTGGAGCGTCGGACTTCCTCCTCAAGAACCAGAAGGAATCGGTGCTATTTTACTACGCACGCTTGAAGAGAAGCTTGAAGATGCTCATAAGGTTTCTGAAAAAAGCTACCAAGATGCAGTGGTAGCGCTCGAGCAGCTCAGAGCTGCGGATGCCCTTGCTTATCAAGCCGGATCACAAGAAGAATTAAGAAGGATTAAAGCCGAGGCTATTGCTAAAGCACATCATCTTCAAGTATGCCAAGATCTATATAAGGAAGCTCAAGAAAAGGAAAAAAGCATCGCCGGATTTCTTCCATTCTTGATCGAACATTACACGACATTTTTTAAGAGCTTTTTTCAAGAAATTTATGACCCAGAATTTAAAGCGGAATCAGCAGACTTATATGAGGATCGACAAGCGGGCTTTAGGCTTGTCTATAAACATGGAAGAGGAGATAGCTCGCTTTGGACGCTGATCTATGACGAAGAGCAATTTATTGCTTCGCTGGATGATTTTTTTAGAGCTACAGAAACGCCGCTATCTCACTTCTGCAAAGAGCCTTTTGAGAAGTTGCTCGTTTCAGACATGACAACAATAATACTTCAACATCTTCATACGAAACAGTTTTTAGAAAGCTGCAAGACACGGGCCAGAAAACGAGGAAGGCTTCCATGGGCTTATAGCGCCGGCGGATCGGTCGAGCAAATTGCTTCTTTATACTACCGAAAAGTGTCACCATTAAAATCCGAACAAAGGCCGATTCAAGACGAGCTCGATCTTTTTACCTTCATCATTGAAACAATGAAAGGGCTTCCGCCCTCTATGACAAATCGATTTACAAAAGACAAACAAGAGGCGTTTCTTTTTCAATCGCCTACGCATGTTTGTTTGCTCCTGCCAGGAATGCCCTCGTTTTATGAAGCGTGGAATGATCGAGGTTTCACTTACACCTGGATTCGAGATGAATGGGTGGCGCCAGCAAGAGAGTTTTATCTAAATCAAAAGCTATCCAAAGATGAGCAACGAGAGTTATATCGACGAATTGGTATTGAAGGTGCGCTTAAAACTTCGATGACTCTTGAAGAATTTTCAAAAGAGCTAAAAGGCATCTCTGAGGATGTTCTTGGAGCGTTTCTTTTTCAGACGCTTCCGCTGATCCCTTCAGAAAAATGTAAAGCACTTTTACAAAATGACAAGCTTAAACTTCCCCCCTTTTTATCATCGGAAGAACTTTTTCAACTCATGTACAAATATTCAACAGATCAATCTCCTGATGAGATTAGAGCTTATATGCGCGAGCTGAAGCTGGCACCTTGGATTTTTCTTTTTGCCGATACTAACTGGCCCAATGGATATTTTAGTTTTGTGATTCATCCCATTACTCTCAAACTTGAAGTTTGGAAAACAGATCGAGCTGGGGTAACAGGGGCGCCGCTTCCTCTTGTTAAGACTTGGTTCGGGAAAGACGCCTGGTCGATTTTTTTAAACTAGGGCGTGTCGTTAATTAAAGTTTCAGTCGATTTTTGAGGCTTTTTGAGCAAATTTTTATCTTTTTTGATGGGGGTTATATCAACTTTCGTATATTACCCCCATCAGAAAAGATAAAAATTTGTCAAAAATCCTTCAAAAAGCGACGAAACCTTTAATTAACGACGCGCCCTAATTGCCAAAGACTTTTCAATCCACTCAGCAAGAACTTTTTTGTTTTTCAGAATTGCATCGGGCACTTTCCAGTAGGACATTGAGATGGGCTTTCCTGAAGCTCCTATATAGGTAAACGGCGCACTTTTTGCTTTCTCATATTCTTTGATGTTGGTCGCATCAACTTTGAAGTAGATGGACCCTTCGGCAAAAAGTCCAAAAATCACGCCCTGTTTATAGAGGCCATGTCCACCAAACATTGCGCGGGATTTGAATCCAGGAATATCTTTGAAAAAACGATCAAATTCTTTCACGCTTCACCTTTATTTTCTAAAGAAGTTAGAATAACAAAAATGAGATATTTAATCTTTTTGATACTTGCTGTTTGCCACTCGCTCTCAGCTCTTTACATGGGAAATCCTGCAGAACCTCAAATCATTGACGACGGTTTTTGGATTTCTCAAGACGCCTCCTTTGGTCTCAAAATAGGGTATCTTGGAGATCGTGTTGCCGATCGGAAAATGCGGGCAAATAGTCATGGACATAGTCGGATTGATAAAATGACTCTTTCATTTGACCAGGGGGTATTAGCCTTGAATTATCTGGATCGAGCAGAGATTTATGGGATGGCAGGGTCAATGAATGGCGAGCTGTCCAACCGGCCCCATATAGATAATAAAAGAAGACAGTACGAGACACATGATGGATGGACGGCAGGAACGGGAGGAAGATTTTTACTCGCTCAATGGGGAAAAATTGTTATTGGGATTGATGGAAAAATCCAGTGGGCAAATCCGGGTATGAAGTGGATGGCCGTTGACGGTGTCTCGAAAAATACAGGCGGTCATCTTAAATATTGTGAGTGGCAAGCTTCTTTTGCTCTCTCCTATACAGCTGACTGGCTCACGCCTTATCTGGGTGTTAAATATTCCAATGTTCATGCAGCGGTTAGCGGCATACCCTCTGCCATTTTTCCACATGGACATTTTAAAATGATAAATCGCGATCGGTTTGGGATGGCTCTTGGCTGCACACTTTCCCCTGGCAAAAAGTTTGACCTTTTTGCCGAGGTTCAAATGTTTGATGAGCAAGGCATCTCATTTGGCGGCAATCTTAAATTTTGAAATGAGACATTGGCGGTAATTTCATGCGCTCTATTATTAGACGAGCTGAGAGCATACTTTGTTGATCCTGAGCGAAATCAAATTTGGGCGGCGGTGGTAGCGGAATCTGCGGTATGCATATTTTAAAATCTCTACACGGAAAATCTGATGCAGTGGATCCTGCATATTTACGACTAAGAAAAACGACAAAAACCACAAATGCTATGATTATACAATAGTCAGCAGCTGTCGGGGGTCTCCAGCTCTCATCGAAGTTGGGGTTTAGCCTAAATGAGTGATTGCGAAAAATATTATTAATTTCCCGCTCATATTTTACCGATTCAGGTTCAATGTAATCGGGAGGATTATAGATAGGATTTAATGGAATGTACGCTTCTGTTAATTTTGCCATATGAAATCCTTACTTATTGAACATTTGTACGATTTGAAATTGATTGCCGTCTAGGTCTTTGACGAGTTGCATGCGGACATGACCGGGGATTTCTACAATGTCACCAACGCACTGGGCTCCTTTCTGAACCATTTGAGCTTTTGTTTGATCAAGATCGGCAACAGAAAATGTCAAAATCGCATTTTGTCCGGGTAGAATGTTGCTCATTTCATGTCTTTTTCCAATCCCCATGCGAGCGCCATTTTCTCCTTGGAGTTCTGCCCATCCCATATCTTCATTGACTTCCATAAGTTTAAGACCGACAACTTCTGTGTAGTATTTAACAGCAGCTTTAAAATCATCGACGACGATCCAAGCTAGATCCATTGATAAATGAGACATAAGCACTCCTTTTAAATTGTAAGGGTTTGTCCTAATAAAGGTGCTGTAAATGATAAGGGATCTAGCTTTGTTTTGACAAGAACCTTTTGAAGTTCATGAGCCGGATCATCAATGCCTTCATCTGTCAGGCGGAAGGTTCCAAAGTGAATGCCCATACTCTTTTTTGAGTGAAGATCGAGATGGGCTTGTACAGCATCTGCAGGGTCCATATGAGCATCTTTCATAAACCATTTAGGTTCATAAGCTCCTATAGGAAGTAAAGAAAAATCCATGGGACCGAATCTTTGATGAATTTTTTTAAAATGATCATGATATCCAGTATCTCCTGCAAAAAAGATTTTATGAGAGGGGCTTTGAATCACAAAGCCGCCCCATAGCGCCCGGCACATGTCCCAAAGCGTTCTGCGTGACCAATGAAGTGCTGGAGTGAGTGCTATATTAAGGAGAGGGGTAGCTTGAAAACTGTCCCACCAGTCGAGCTCAACCACACGCGCGCATCCAAGTGATCTAAGGAGAGATCCGTTACCCAGAGGTGTAATGATAAGCGGGTTGTTTGAAGAAAGAATGGATTTAATGGAAAAAGCATCAAGATGGTCGTAGTGGTTGTGGCTGATTAAAACGATATCAATAGGAGGGAGCAGTTCTATATTTTTACCAGGCGGAGTTTTTCTTTTGATGCCAAGAACTGGAATTGGTCCAATACGGTTTGAAAAAACGGGGTCTGTTAAAATTGTTTGCCCATGAATTTTTAACAGCACTGTTGAATGACTGATCCATGTGGCGCTGTTTTGGCTTGCATCGATTTCTTGGGAAGGTAAAGCTGATAAGCTCCTCCATTTAGGCCATGTTTTTGGTTTGCTTGACCACTTCCATTTGATGACATCGACAAGGTTTTTATTTTTCCCTCCAGGAAAAGAAATGAATCGTCCATTTCTAAAAGTGCTTTTTTCAAAGAAATCCATGCAGGTATTATATTACATTGCTAAATAAATTGTCGCATTTGCAAAAAACGGATGACGGCTTTATACTTGCTTGCTCATAATAAAGGATAGGAGAGCACTATGAAATCATCTCGCCGGCTGGCTTTGCTGAGCGGAGCTGTTTTACTCACTGCAACTGTTCAAGCCGTTGATATCGAAAATGAAGATATTCAATCTTTGAGAGATTGGATCAATTCAAAAAGGATGATTACAGTCCGCGAGCTTGGCGGGCAACTCTCCATTAGCGGTGATGTTCATGCTGAAATGCAAGCAACTTCTTTAGTTAAAAATGGCGTTGCTCAGCGTGGGCGTGGCACAGGCGATCCTAACAATCGCTACGATGTTGAGTTCAACCTATCAATTGATTACAGAACAGAGAGATCTTGGCTGGCTGCTCGCCTCCGTTTTGATAACGATGCCGGAATTGTGAACAGTGATTTTGGAAGCGGTACAAATGATAAACTCAAGCTTGATAGAGCTTATTGGGGATACAGGCTTCTGGACGGAGATCGCCATACAATGGATATCGATGTTGGAAGACGTGGTCCGATGATTATTATGTTTGATTCCAGACTTCAATTTCTTTCAAACTTCGATGGAGTTGTTTTTAAAGACAATTACGCCATTGATGATGTCGGCGATGTCTACTATCAGCTGGGTGCTTTCATCGTCAATGAAAAGAAAGACCAGGCTGCCTATGTGGGAGAAGTGGGGATTCTTAATATTGCCAACACAGGTTTTTATACAAAATATTCTCTAATCGATTGGGATACAAAAAATATTCATAAAGCGCCTCATCAATTTGATTTTATTATCTCTCAGCTCACCTTAGGATATAAATGGATTCCTCAAGTTTTGGATCGGCCTGTTGTTATTTACTCAGCTGGGCTTTATAACCACCGGGCTCGACCTATTAAAATTTCGGATCATAAAAGAGCAAATTTTGGTGGATATCTGGGCTTCAGCGTAGGGTCTCTTAAACTTGCAGGTGATTTTTCGTTTGATGCAAACTATCAAGTGCTTGCAGCGCAATGTGTTCCTGACTTTGATGTTTCAGGAATTGGAATCGGTAGTAGACCCAGTGATAGCTTTTACATCCATGATGGAAAAAAAGTTACTAATCGTCATCAAGCTGAAGGCAATGTGAATTACAGAGGGTTCGAGTTAACGCTTCAATATCTCATCAGTAATAATCTAAACCTCTGGCAACAGTGGAGACAGTCCATTACGCTTGATAACCATATTGGACCTTTTAGGCGTTTTAAACAGTACGAAGTTGATTTCATCTATTCTTTTTAAAAAGCTAGTGAACTATTTTCTTGTTCGTGGTTAAATCTTATACCGTACGTCATTAAAAAAGCTTCATTTGGGCGGACGTGAAAGCTCCTGTAGTCCTTCTATTGAAAATAGTTCGTATTGCATTAATACTAACCTGTTTGCGATAGAAGAAACCCAGGGCTTTAAGGCAGCTCAAATAAAACTTTTTTAATGACGTGCTGTATACTTCGGAGGTATCGGATGGCCCACAAGAAACGACTTTTACTGATAGAGGATGAGGAAGATATAGCCTCACTCATCAAGTTGCAGGCTGAGCTCTCTGGATATAAGCTGCATGTAGAAGTGGATGGCCTGAATGGTTATCGTGCAATCGAACGAGAAAAGCCGGATCTTGTCATCTTGGATATCATGCTTCCTGGGCAAAATGGTTTCGATATCTGTCGTAAAATGAAAAGTAATACTGAGCTTCGGAATATTCCAGTGATCATCCTTTCTGCAAAAGGTGAAGAGCTCGATATCATTCTTGGACTAGAACTAGGAGCTGATGACTATGTGGCTAAGCCTTTCTCTCCTAAAATTCTTTTTTCAAGAATCAAAGCCGTTCTCAGGCGTGGAAAAGATCCTGAAAAAACACCAAAAGTCATGAGCTTTGGAGATTTTCATCTAGAAGTTGATCGTTATTTGCTTAGAAAAAATGATAAAAATGTCGCCATCACGCTTTCAGAGTTCGGTATTTTGAAGAGACTTTTGTCTAATCGTGGCAAGGTCCTGACTCGCAATCAGTTATTGGATGATATTCACAATGATGATGCTTTTATTGTAGATCGCAATATCGATGTGCATATTGCTTCGCTTCGAAAAAAATTAGGCCCTGATTTTGATTGGATTGAAACAGTTCGAGGTGTGGGGTATCGATTTCGTGATTAGAAGTCACACCAATTAAAGAAAAGACTATCTATTTTCTTGCAACTTCCTTTCCTTTTCGATAATAGATGAATAAAGGGGACGTGCATGCGCAAACAGTTTGCAACCATTTCTCTAACTCTTATTTTTTTAACAAGCTGTTCAAGTAATACAGGTACGGGTGCACTAGCAGGAGCTGGTATTGGAGCAATTGGTGGAGCTGCAATTAGCGGATCAGCTGGAGGCGCTCTGATAGGAGCGGGAGTCGGTGCTGCAACCGGCGCAATTGTTGGCGCTGCTCTTGATGCTTCCGATCGTGATGCGCTGGATCGGGAAAGCCCTGGAACGACTCGTAAAATAGATCGAGGAGAGCCCCTATCAACGACAGACATCAAGAAAATGTCAAAAGCAGGGCTGTCCGATGATGTCATTATCAGCCAAATCGATGCTACAAAAAGTGTTTTTTATCTGAGCAGCGCCGATATTATCGATCTAAAAAAAGCTGGTGTTTCTCAAAGAGTTATCAACTACATGATTCAAACAGGGAATCAATCATAACTTATTAAACCTCTTTCGAAAGAGGTCTATTGACATTTTCACCATGGAAAACCCATGATCATGTGAAAAAGGCTTTGTATGAACCTCGCTGATCAGACTCTCAAAGAATTCCAACTGCTTACAAGAAGATATGCTCTTTTTCACGCTCTGTTTTTTTCCATGTTTATTCTAGAACTTCTTGCCATGCTAATTTTTTCATCGTTTCTTACAAAGACATGGTCTTTTGCCATTATAGTTTCATTGACCTTTCTGACAGCTTTTACTTATTTTGTTCTTCGCTTCTATTTTCAAACAAAAAAACCTGAGCAGTTTATTGCTCTACGTAATAAATTTCTAATGGCAACTTTAGATTCTGCCTCACAGGAAGTAAAGTGGTCTATAGAAAGGCTTCATCCCATGTATGAACTACTTCAAAAGCTTGAAGGACAAGAGTCTCAGTACTATTCACTTCCTTCTGCTTTAGAGATGCTCTCCCCTCTCGTAGAAAAGTTTAGTGTCTGGTGTCATTGGGAAGATGTTCATTGGATGAAAGAGACTTTGCATCTTCATGCGCTACGAAAAATTCTCGATTGGGTCAAACTTTATCCTACCGATTTAGAACTCCACAAAACACTTGCGGCCTCCTATATTGCCCTTTATCGCATTTATCAGAAGAAGGTGGAGCCTTCTGCTTTTGAGTCTTTTATAGAAAAACAGTATGCATCTTCAGAAATGAAAGACAGATTTGAGAAAGCGGCAAAGTCGGCTGCCCAAGAACTAAACGTAGTATTAAATTATGCCCCGAATGACACATGGTCTTTAAATCAAATCGCAAAAGTTTATAGAGACCTGGGACTCAAGCAAGAGGAAAGAAAAGCTTACGAGACGCTTCTATCGTTAAGACCACAAGATGGCGATATCCATTATCTTCTCGGGAGGCTTTATTTTGAGCTGGGTCATATTGCTCAAGGACTTCATTTATACCATGAACTTCAAGATCGAAACGACCCAAAAGCTCAAGATCTCATTCAGCATTATGATTCATTCTATAATGCAGAACTATTGGAAGTTTAAAGCCCGCTCCAATTAATGGTTCCAATAGCGATTCCTAAAAGGCAGACGGCTGTAGCTATCCAATGAACTTTTTCACGATAAAGCCACTGTCCCCATAGGTTACAAAGGACGATGATCGATACGGAAAAAATGGGATAGATCATAGCATGTTCAAAGGAAGTCGATACTTCTGTTGCACGAATCATGAAAAAAGTTCCGATTCCATTAGCAACGCCTCCTAAGATTCCATAGAGAATCTCGCCTTTTTTGAGCCACCTTTTTTCATTCACTGCATAAATGAGAGCCTGGATTAAAAATGCTGCCAAAAAGATCATGGGCATGAACCATTGATTTTTAGCATCATCCATATCGAATGAAAGAAAAAGCCCATTTTCTCCTGGATAATTCATGAAAAGGGCTTTCCAGCTTAAAAAAACAAGAAAAAGAATATGAAGAAAAAATGCTCCTGAGACAAAGGAGAGCCATGCTGTTTTTTGTTCCGATTTTGTGGTTTGCCAGCCAGCCCAAAATAGACCTAAGACCACCAAAAGAGATCCGATTCCGTTCCAAACTGTATAATGATAGCCAAAAGCAGCTCCGAAAACCAAAACCATCACAATAGAAGGCATGACAGTTGATGAGTTTAGAGCGGCAAAGGTAAGGCCTGGAGGTCCTGTTTCAAGCGCACGTCCCAGCGATGCCATCATCAGTGCCAGAATCACCCCTGCAGCGACGCCAAAAAGCGACATGCATCCGCTCCACTCATAACTTCCCATACGAACGGGATTGAGGATGATTGCAACAACAAAGACAATGAAAAGCTGAACCATCAAAAAGCCTTTCGTTGTTCCTCCAGCATCGATGCTTTTTCTCATGAGATAATTGGAGAGCGCAACGAAAACTCCGGCGACCAGCATCAGTTGAATACCTAGCATAGAAACTCCTTTCCAAAAATATAAAGAAAATAGCAATTGATCGCCAGAAAGCTATAAAAAAAGGGTTTGCGATCAATTTTTAAGGACAAAAAAAGAGTTTGTCGGTTCAATATAGAAATATATTACTTAGGTTAGGAGTTTTATGAAATCTTGGATTCTTTCAACATGCTGTGTTTTATTTGCAACGCAAGCAATCATGGTTCCACAGGATAAATTGACGCCTGAGGAAGCATTTTTTCTAAGAAGAGTTACAGAGTTTTGGAAAGATCAAGACTGGGTGCTTGTGAAAAAGCAGATCGCTGATTTTTTATCGACGCATGAAACCTCAAATATTCATAATAACCTTTACGCTCTTTTGGGAGATATTCTCTATAAAGAAAGCGACTACGCCAATGCCTTAGCAACCTATAATAAAATTTCCGATATGAGCGTACTTGAAAGAACAATCAGTCGCAAAGCCCAGTGTCTATATCTTGCCGGAAATTACGATGAAGTTATTCAAACGTTAACACCGGTTTTGCAAGAAGAAAAAATCGATTACAAAGAGGAGATGCAGTTTATTCTAGCAGACTCGCTTTTTAGAAAAATGCGAGAGACAACAGATCGGGAGATAAAGCAAGGGCTCGCATTAAAAGCCAAGCCTCTACTTCTTGACTTGTTTAACACATCCTATCAAGACAAAGTGCTTCTTCCTTTAGCCGAAGTTCATCGAGAGCTCAAAGAGGAACAGGAAGCGGCCCCTCTATATTTTATGCTGGCAGATAAGATGCCGCTTCAAAAAGAAGAGCTTCTTCTTCAAGCGGCAGTTCTTCAATTAGAATTTGACCCGCTCATTGCAATTTCAACATTTCAGCAGGTTGTCGATCTTGGAGGAGCAAAAGCAGGAGAAGCCGCATGCCAAGAGTTTTATCTTCTTTTCCAAAACGAGCGTTTTTCTGATTTAGTCAGCAGAGCTCCGAAGATTGAAATGAACCTGAATGAAGAGCAAAAATTGTTATTCGAGTTTTGTCTTGCGCGTAGCCATTTCAAGCTAAATCAGTTTCCCGAAGCGATTCACCACTTTAATCTTTTCATTGAAAAAGAATCTGAACCCACGCCTCACAAAAGAGCAGCTTTTTTAACGCTCATCCATTGCTCACAAAAAACAGATAATAGCGTCCTTTTCGACCAAACGCTTGCTAAGTTTTTAAAAGATTTTCCTGGCGATGAGGAGGCAGGAAAGGCTCTTTTATTACACGCACAAACAGCCCTGCAAAAAGGGGATATTACACAGGCAAGCCTTGATTTAAACGACCTCCTGAGAGACTTCCCAGATTTTCCTGATCAGGAAACACTTCTCTATGATCAAGCCCTTTTATTTTCCAAAACACAGCAATGGGAAAAAAGCCGCACGGCTTTTATTGCGTATTTAGAAAAGTACCCTACGACTGCTCATTCAAACTTAATTTGGGCGTCTATTGTTCATTCATCTGTACAAGAGCTCAAGGGTTCTACAACAGATCAGATGCAAGAAAAGAAACAGCAGCTTGTCTCAGATTTATCTAAAGCTCTTACTTTATCTAACCTGTTTTCAAAAGATGAGGAAGCGGCCTACCAGTTTTTGCTAGGTCAGCTCAAGTTTGATTTAAGTCAGTTTTCAGAATCAGTTGTAGAGTTAGAGCGTTTTTGTGACAAGCACTCTCAACATCCATCTGTACCAGAGGCTTATCTTTTGATAGCTCTAGCACATAGAGAGCTTAAGTCAAATCCTGAACTATTCATTCCAGCTGCTGAAAAAGCTCTTAGAGGAACAGATGATCCTAAACATAAAACTGCCCTTCGCTTGCAGCTTTTTAACGCCTATTTAACAATTAAAGAATTCGACAAAGCAGCGGAGAACCTTTATCAGACATTTGTTGTGGAAGGAACCTATATCCAACCAGAAAATCAACTATGGCTTGCCAGCTACTATCTTGAAAAAGATGAAATTGAAAAGTCTGTAGAGATCTATAAAAAAATTCTTGTAATAGATGACTCATATCAAGTCAATTTTGATCCTGCACAAACATATCTTGAAGGAGAAACACTCAGATTTGCAAGCTTACTGGGCCTTGTTGAAAAAGAGAAGGTGCTTCGATCGCTCATCAGCGTGCAAAACCGCCACGAACTTCTTCCATGGAAACAGCAAGACAATGCGCAACTCGAGCTTGCTAAAACCTATTTGGGGCTCAATCAACAAATAGAAGCGCTGGCAGCATTTGATACTATTCTTGCAAAAGCGCAAGGTCCCATCCGGAACGTCGCTTTATTAGAAAAAAGCCGGCTTCTTTTAGCTCAATCCCACGAAAATCCTAGTGAAGATAATGAAATCGTTCGATCTGTATTAACGACATTTAAAGATCTCCAAATTCAAAAGCAATTGACAGGAGAGCCTGTCCATTTAGAAGCAGCCCTAGATTACGCCGAGTTAAGGATTTCTCTTTCCCCCGAAACGAAACGGCCTGAATCAGCACTTTTTTTCTTAAATCGAGTTAAAGAAGATTTTAATGCTAAAGATGACCCAATCAGTCAAGAGTATCACGAAGCACGACTTAGGTATCCTGAAAAAGATAGACTGTTTATAAATTATATGAAATTTATCGATGCAGAAATCCTTGCCTGGGAAGCAAAAGATGCGACTTCAAGAAATGATCTTGAAAAAGCGGACCGCTCCAAAAAAGAAAGTGCAGCCCTTTTAGAGGAAGTATTGCAAGACAAAGAAGTGACACCTTATTTAAAACAACGAGCAAAAGACCTTTCAACTGAATTAAAATGATGATAAAGACCCACTCGAGAGAGCGATTTACAAAGTCAGCGTTAATTTCAGCGGTGCTTCATATCACCGCTCTTGCTGTTTTATTTTCAAAGCCGCTTCATTTCACACCTAAGTTTTTATCACAAATTGGTAAAACTCCTTCGGTTTTTCTTGAAGAAGAAAATATTGTTATCTTAAAGCGAAATCTTGCTTTAGAAGAAGCAATGAGTTATTTAGAAACCCCTCCGCTCCATGTGTCTCAGACTTATTCCAAAGAACTTACCTTGCAAGATTTAGAATCAAGTTTTGAATCGCCACTGCAACTACCCCCCATCAATTTGTCCCTGCCTGATTTTGTACAGCCACCCCTTCCAGACCTTGAAGTTCCTCATTTTATAGAGCCATCTGCTTCTCTTAAAAAACTGCAGCCGATTGCTACAATCCACCCTGAAATAACACTTAAGTCAGACCCTCTTCAAGAGGGCGACTTTGATTATAAGGCTCCTCTTCCAGCATTGCCTGCGCTCAAAGATGAGGCATCTATTGCTTTTGTGTACATTCCATCCGAAGAACAATCTAAAAGTCTTTCTCATAGCGCTCCAGAAATGCCGGTACCTGAAATGCTAGATCAGATGACCCCCTCCATTCCAGCTCCTGCCCTTTCTGAAACTCCGAATGAACAAATCGCGAAGGTATATGCCGACTTTACAATTTCCCCCTCTAGTCCAAAATCGATCGTTGGAGTGAGAAGTTTTTCTTCTCTTGGAGATTATGGCCTTCCAATCTTGGAGCTGAGAGAATGGAATGAATTCTTTGATGCGGATGTTAAAACATTTGCAAAAGAAGAAGGCGGGTTTCTTTTTTCTATCCAGATCATTCCAAGAGTGGACCTTTCAGAACACCGCCTTAAACAGAATTATCTATTCGTCATAGATCGCTCCTCTTCTGCTGATAAAGCTCACTTCCAAACTGCGAAAAGAGGAATAAACCGTGCTGTTTCTGCTCTCAGGCCCGGAGACTTTTTTAATATCCTCATCTTAGATGCTTCTATAACTCGGCTGAATGAAATTCCCCTTGCTGTAACAAAAGCAAATATACAGAAAGCAGAAGAGTTCTTAAATAAACAGTCTCATTCGTATCACGGTGCTGCAGCAGATGTTTATACGACGCTGACTAAAATATTAAACTCGCAAATTGCAGCAGATGAAGCTGTGACTGCTATTTTAATTTCGGATGGAGATTCCCCGCTAAAATCGACTCAGCAAAGAAAAAAAATTAACACCTGGCTAGAAGCAAATAGAGATCGTGTTACTTTATATACGGCAACTGCTGGGCACGGGAATAATCTTTCATCTTTAAAAATGCTTAGTCTAGCAAGCCGTGGCTCTCTTCTTTACTCCGATACACACGCATCCTTTCCTCGCAAGCTTGCAAAGCTTGTCATGGATCTTCGGTATCCGATTGCTAAAGAAATGACTCTTGCTGTGATCCCTCAAGATGCAGATAGCCATATTGAAATCCTGCCCCCTGCATCAAGGCTTCCCAATCTTTTCAGCGACCATCCCTATGTGCTTGTCGGATCAGCTGAAAAACTTTCAGACTTTACTCTTCTTTTGGAAGGAAAAAATAAAGATCAGATTTTCAAAATCAAGAAAACCATCTCACTCTCTAAAGCTAAGCAGGGCTCCAGGCTTCTTCAAAAACAATGGGCCGCAGAAAAAGCCCACACTCTTTTTGACCAATACTTAAGAGAAGGTGAGGCAACAGTTCTGAAGCAAGCAGAAAACCAACTGGGCCATGACACTAAAAATTCTCGGCGGTGAGTTCGGGGGCCGCTTTTTAAAAGCTCCTAAAGGATTACAGACCCGTCCCACAACCGCGATGCTCCGAAAGGCTGTCTTTGATATCTTGCAGCCACAAATTGAGGGCGCTATCTTTCTCGATTTATTTGCTGGGAGCGGCGCAATGGGAATTGAAGCTCTTAGCCGAGGAGCAAGTCAGGCTATTTTCATTGACTCTCATCGAGAGGCAATCCGTGCTTTGAAAGACAACCTCTTACTTCTCAACATAGAATCAAAAGCTCATATTATCCAAACAGATATTTTTAAAGGACTTACTAAGCTGCAAGAGATGAACGTCTTTTGTGACATTGTCTATGCAGACCCGCCTTATGATCGTTCTAAGATCTACACGGAGCTCTTATCGTTCTTTGATGACCACACACTCATAAAGCCGAATGGAATGCTATTCATGGAAAGCCCTTCACCATCGCCTCTGGCAAAAACATCTCCTGCGCTTAAGCAATTAAAAGCTTTGCCTGTCAGGAAATATGGAAACACAGAGCTTTATTCTTACATCTTCAAATGATTTAAGAATTTGTTTTTAATTGCACTATATCAGTCTTTATTCCACATAACAGCATTAAAGATTAGTTCGGTGAGTTCCTAATGCATAATTCCTAATCACTTCCGCAATTTGCTGATTTAAGCTTGTTGCAACTTGAACGCGCTCTCTAAGGCATGCAATAGGAATTTGAGCAGCGTTAGGATGTTGAAGAATCCCTCGAACAGCTTCAAGTAGACCGCTATCTACAGCATTAATAAGGGCATTGTCAAGGCCACCGCTATCTTGGTTAGGTGCCTGGGGTTGAATATGAACACTGGAATGACTATCTAGAATAGACAAAGTCAATTCGTCATTGCTAAGAGCTGCTGCAGTAAGGCTTTCTCCTAGTCCAAATGGTGTATTCGCACCCAAAACAATCTGGTTAGTGTTCGTGAAATTGATTAAGGCTTGTACGATTCGGGTTTGGTAACTTTCCATATTTTCGACACTAGGTTCTCCATTGTTAACAGCCAAAAATAATGCGCTTTCAAACCCAAATTGGTCTAAACCCCAACCCCGTTCTACATCATTTTTATTAAAGTTTCCAATGACTTCAGACCTAATTCGAAAAGATGCTGGGTGAGCAAGTATAGATAATACAATAGGTGGAGTAGTAGAGTAAGCTGCATTGGCCATTATTCTTCCCAACCCAAACTCGCCATTGGGTGAAATCAAGTGGGCTATATTTACATTTAAAAGTAGATTGACGATCTCTTCGTCCTCATTTCTAAAAACATTTTCGCTTTGTACAGCTATATAGAAAAGAGCTTTGCCAATAAGATCAGAAAGAGGCTGGGAGAAGTTAATTTGATTAGCGTTAGGATGATTAATAATAGCTCTTAGATATTCAGGATTGGGATCATCAGGTTCCGGATGCAAATAAGTAATTTCCTCACGTTCACGGATGAACGTATTGAGATACTCAGTCAAAGCTTCACTCAAACTAAAATGCCCATTTGCATTAATACCGATAAAACTGGGATGTTGAATAAGGCTAGCTAAACCATCGGGTTCTTGTATTCGGCATACAACAGCTAATGAATGGCCTATGCCTCCAGGTCCATTGGCGGGTATCTGTTGTGCAGCAGGCAAATTTAGTATTGTGCCATAATAAGCGTCTCTAAAGTGCTCGAAAGATAACATAAGTGCAGACCCTAAATCTGCAGGCGATATCTGCTCTGCGCTTGGGTCAGCAAGAATTCGATCTATATCGTCTTTTCTTCTTTGAATAAGTGCTTGGATTAAATTTACACCTAATAGGTTATTTTGAGGGTTTTGTAGTCCTGGAACGGTAGCTTGAATATTGAGCAAACGACACCTCCGGCTAAATTGGAGCTCTATTTTATTTCAAATAAAATAGATTATGCAACATAAAAATTAAAACACATCTATTCGAACCCAAAAAGAAACGTTTATAAATTTAAAAACATGATTTTGAAAAAAGAAATCCGTCTAGCCTTATATAGGTGAAATACAATCCAAGCATTTAAATGACGAATATAGAGCTTAAAAGACAGCCATGGAAAGCCCTTCACCATCGCCTTTGGCAAAAACATCTCCTGCGCTTAAGCAATTAAAAGCTTTGCCTGTCAGGAAATATGCAAACACAGAGCTATATTCGTATATTTTTCAATAGTTAAAACTTCTCTTTCCAAACGCTTAAAAAATCCATCGTTCAAATTATACAACAACGATGCTAGGGGGATTTTTTAATTTCTATGTTTGCTATAATGCTTTTCAACTTTAGAAAATTATAGGCAAGGAGTAAAAAATGAGTTCTATAGGACGTTATGAATATGTATATGGAGCTGGAAATGCTCCCAATAGAAAAATTGAATTTTTTGGAGATGGAACTCGAGTATGGGCACAAGTTTATGGAAAACGAACAGGAGTTTGGCATGAAATAGTAAGAATAGATGAAGCTCAAATGACCAAGGAAGGCGCTTCAACAAAAGAAAAAGTAAGAATAATGATGGAGGCTAGAAAAGAAAATAAATCTCCAGACTATCCCAAAGATAAATCATTTATTGATATTCGTTACAAACACCGTGTTAATATTATAAAAAATTTACAACCTACAGGGAATTACTGTCTTACAATCTCAAATAATATTGGGACCAATCCATACTTTGAAATGGTCGAGCAATTAACTTTTTTTGATCCAACATGATTTACAATCTATGGTGAAGCTTGATAAGGTATTTTTTCATAGCTTGAAAGAGAAACTCAACGTTGGCATTTGATGTGGAGGCTTCAATAACTGCCGCAGCAACGATGTGTTTAGATGAGGTTTCCGAAGGAAGATTAGATATGTTATCTTGATAAGAGTTCCTTATAAGATCAACCAATCTTTCATCGTCCATGCTCCAATTGAATACATCCGTTATCTTTTGATCTCCTAATTCTTGAAATTTTGCTGTAGTAATGATTTCAGCGACAGCCTCAGCCGAAAGACTTGCAACTTTGAAAGGAATAGTTACTTCTTTCTTTTGAGGTGGAAAATGTTTGCGTTTTACTTTGATTATCTTGATATCTTTTTCTTGCGAAAATTCTTTTGAAACTATCTCATCGATAATAAGTTGGATCCAAGCGTTTTTTGAATCTTCATCAAGAAAAGTGTGTTTTATAGCTTCCGCCATTGCAAAAGGTCTTAATACTTCAATAGGATGCTTATTCGGTTTGTAGGACTCATATTCAACTTTTAAATTTTCTTCATTCTTTCCAAGAACCCCTTTGGGTTTTTCAAACTTCACTTTGCTGGAAATATCTCTTAAGCGGATGGGTTTTTCTAATACATAAAGATCTAGTAAACGCTCTCTATTATCAGCATCAAAAGGTCCTGTTGTTTTTAAAAGAAAATCCTGTGACACCCCTCTAAAATATCCGATGGTTCCAAGGGCTAATGATGGACCTGTACTTAGAATTCCTAAAACATCGGAAGCAAGTTCTTCGATTCGTTGAGGCATACTCCAATAATCAGATAAATACTGTAGATGCTTTTGACTAATATCGATATTTTCTCTTTCAAGTTTATGAGTCAGCCTGTCTTTTATTCCTTCTTTTACAATAGCTGTAAGGCGCTGAAGAAATCCTGGTTTTGAGTTGATAAGATTATGGCCTGTAACTTCATGTCCCATAACGGACCAAGCAAACAAACCTCTAGTGCGATACTCTGGAGGCAAACAGACTACACCAATTCCAATATTGAATGTTTTTTTAATATCGGACTCATGAATTGTGAAAGGGCCTTCATGCTTGCGGCTCCAGGTAACAAGAGGGGGAATAGTCGTGGACATGTGGTTGATTGCAATTTTGTAAATGTCATTGACAATCGCTTGAAAAGCAAGTAGATCATCAAAAGCTGACTTGTCATAGTGCTTTTCATGATTTCTTTGAAGAAGAGCTTCTGCAATAAGTGGAAGATAAGATTGAATTCTCTTATGAGTTGTTCTTGTAAGATCATCTAAATGCTTCGAAAAAATTTCCCTAAAACGTTCTTCTTTAAGATCTAGCAGATATTTGAGCAGAGGATGGACTACATTATGCCGATCGTACTCAGAAAGAGATGCCAAAACTGTAAGTTCTGTTAACTCACTTATAAGATGCTCGTAATTGGGTCTAAATAGACCGCCTGTTTTAGAGTAATAAACATCTAAAGTTGCATTGGTTAGACTAAAATTAGAAATGAATGCCAATTAATATTCCTCAAACTTTTGAGGAATAAATATATTAACTCTAAACATTCATTTCAAAGATCTTTTGTAGTTTCAGCTCATCTTTTTGCCATGATCCCAACGTGTTTCTGTGCAAATGCCTTTGTCGTCGTATGACTTTTTAATGCCGTGAAGTTCATCGTTCTCAAAGATTTGGAGCACAAGGGGTTTTCCTTCATCATCGTATTTGTTAAGCTTTCCATGACGAAGCCCTTCTTTATACTCGCCTTCAAAGATGAGGATCCCTTTCTCATTAAAGCGCTCTGAAAGACCGTGGAGCTTATCATCTTTGTAATACGATTGGTGGGCAAGCTTTCCGTCTTCAAAATACCCTTTCTCAAGACCTTGCTTTTGATCTGCTACAAAATTGACCTCTGTGAGCAGCTGACCTGAAGGATAGTATTCAAAGGCAGGTCCTTCCTTTTTATCTTGATGGAACATGATTTTAGCAATGGTATGGCCTTTTTGATCGAATGCTAGAAACTCACCTTCTTTCATTCCATCTTTAAAGTGTGTGACTATCATTTTTTTTCCGCTCATATCATATTCGATAGCTTCGCCTTCAAGTTTCCCTTGAATAAAGTTGACCTCAAAAGCCTTCACCAATTCTTGATCTTTATTTAAAGGATAGAAAAGCTGGTATATTCCGTGACGAATGTTTTTTTCGTAATAACAAATAGCGCTTCTACCATCGGGGGACTTCTGAAAATGTTTTCCGTTCATCTGTCCATTTTCATACCACGATTCTGCAATTAGATTTCCTTCTTGGTCCCAGCTGGCGCTCATTCCATGGAGTACGCCGTCTTTATAGTTGCGTGTCGAATGAGTTTTTCCATCAGGATAAAATTTTTCAATTTTTCCTTGAAGCTTTCCGTCATTATCATAATGGGATACTGAAGCCATAATACCTTGCTTCTCTTCATTTTCTGCAGGGTGATATTCCCGGTGTTCACCAACACAAAGCCCATTTTTATAAAGTTGTTTTAGTTGCAGAGATCCGTTTTCATAATAGGTCTCGACAGCGCCATCTAAAAGATTATTTTTGTAATGTGCCTTAGAGCGGAGAAGGCCGGATGCATAAAACTGTTCTTCAGCGCCTTCTTTTTTTCCTTTGTTGAAATGGATTAAGTGACGTGGACGATCTTTTTCAAACCATGTACGGACAGTCCCGTGAGGCTGATCGTCCAGATAGTTCACATCTGTAATCAGTTCTCCTTTTTCATTCCACTCAAAGTGGGCTCCTTCTTTTTTGCCATGATCAAAATGTTGTTCAGATCGCATGAGCCCTTTTTCATCCCATTCTCTTCGGATGGAATTTAGTTGATCTTGAACCCAGAATTCTTCCAGCTTTTTCTGACCGTTTTCATGCCAAACAAGAACATGGCCGTCTTTAAGCCCCTCTTTAAAGTGTGCTTTAATCGAGGGTTTGCCATTTTCGAAAAACTCTTCAAAGACACCATCGCGTTTTTGATTTTTATAATGTGCTTGGGCCTTTATTTTTCCAGAATCAAAGTATTCTTTTTGCGGACCTTCAAACTCTCCTTTTACATAGAACGATTCTCTTTTAAGAGCGCCATTGTCATACCACTCTTTATAAGAACCTTCTAAGAGACCATTTTTTAAGGTATATTCAACGACTTTTTGTCCTTTAACATTCCACTCTTCAATAGGCTGTAAAAGCTCTCCATCATGGTTGAAAATGGCTAAGAATGCAGGGGCTCCATTGTCATGATTTCTATAATGTTTTCCAATAGCAGTTCCATTTTTATACTCACCTTCTCCTATCAGCTTTCCTTGCTGATCGAAAAACTGCTCCTTCCCTTCCTTTTTTCCATCTTTAAAACTGACCTTATAAGCTTCTTTTCCATTTGCGTGATATTTGACATGAGTCCCAATAGGTTCTCCTAGTCGATAGTCTTGAACTTCTTGAAAGGCGTGCCCCTCACCATAGACTACAACGGCAGGATTTTTCCCATTGGAATGAAGCGATCCTTTTTCATAATGTCTCGATACTTTAAGAGATCCGTTTTCATTCCACTCTAGAGCAGTTCCATGAGGAACACCTTCTTTATAGGGAATAAGAGTAGCTTTTCCTCCTTTAGGAAAGTAGCGGGTGACATCTCCATCGAGCTTGTCATCTTTAAAATACATTTCTTCTGAAATTGCACCATCGGGATGGTAGGCAATCGTATGTCCTTCTCGTTTGCCATCTTTGAAGTGTGCAAGCAGTTTGAGCTGCTCTGAAGGATAAAAAAGGCGCAAGGTTCCCTCAAGCTTCCCATGATTGTAAGAGGCAACACGTTCAAGATTGCCTGCATCATCCCATGCCATCTCAACCCCATGGGGGACAGATTGATCCTTTCCTTCAGCATCTAGCTGGGTGATAATATCGATATCTTGTTTTTGCCTACCTGTCGTCGCATGGAAGGTATAAATTTTAACAGGTGTTTCAGGTCCATCGCCCAATTTTTCAGAAAATATAATTTGTGCAGGCTGTCCAGAAGGGTATTTCTCTACAATTTTTTCTTGCCAGTAAGGCTCGATTTGCCTTGGAAGAGGGATCTGCTCTGTGGGCATTTGTGCCATTAAAAGCAGAGCGCCCATGACAATTCCAGCAAATTTTTTCATATAAAGGCTCCTAATCTAGATTTTTGATCAGGATACGGGAAACTTGTGAAAAAAAAAAGAGCTCGGTGTTTTCACCAAGCTCATTCTCAAAAAACTTATAGTTTTTTGATTAAACCCTTACATGAAGAATCCAACGTACGAGAGGAAAATACCCCAAACGAGTGGGATGATTCCCATTACTTTAGAAAAACCATGTTTGCCCATCATGATATCAATGAGTAATTGTGGAACAAAGAGTCCCATAATTCCACGGATAACCATGACCCATCCTAAAACAGTGACGAGTACGAGCAAGTTCCATCCCCAAAGATCGTACTGGCTTAATACAGTAAAACCGATCAAGAGATTAAAAACTGAATTCATATAAAAAAGTCCTGCAGAACCTTTGATTCCGTTCAAAACTTTTGTATATTGATCACAGTAGAGCAGCATCCAGAGTCCTAAAATTACTAAAAACGGACCAAAGATACTTGCGAGCCACATAGCTGCGTTTTGCATTCCTTTCCTCCTTAGCTAAACGGGTTAGGATTTACACCCTAATCTAAAACGCAACATAATGATTAAAGAAATTATTTGTCAAATTAACTATTAAGTATTTATTTTAATAAGTCGTAATTTATTCATTTTGTGAGGGTTAGCGATTGGCTTTTTTGCAGTAGAGCCCTATGAGCTGAGCTTCTGCAAGCACGTGGGAGGCCATAGAAGCCTCTATTTCTTGTTTAGAAGCTCCCGGTTTTAGTTTTAATAATGTATCTAGAGCATATAGTTTAAAGAAATAACGATGTTCTCGATCTGGTGGACAGGGGCCTTGATAGCGCATCTCTCCTCCTGTCCCGCGGCCTAAAACTCCTGGAGGAGTCGAGTTCTCAGGGATTTTTTTGGTGTGTGGAGGAATATCATAAACAACCCAGTGCACCCACATTTGGTCCTTTCTAACAAAGGCTGGAACATCAGGATCATCCATGATAAGGACGCAGGATACAGCCTCTTTGGGAACGTTGATAAGCTCAAGCGGAGGATTGATATCGGCACCTTCACATGTATATTTCTCTGGGATAGTCCCTCTATTTTCAAAGGCACTGCTTTTAATTTCCACTTCAGCTCCTTATAGATTTTTTAATCTCATTCAAGTCCGGAATTTTAATGGGTCCTGTCTCCTGAGGGGCTTTTTCTAATAATTTAATCATGTGTCCGCCTCTTAAATCGAGCCACCGCTCATTTTGTTTAGCCGACAGCTTAATAAGGGATGTTGGGCGAATAAGGCCATTAGAGTAAATAAAAATGACATCGATGGGGTCTATTTGTTCAATGTGTGAGAGATCCAATGTTTGAGATTTTAAGATAGTTTCATCACAAGAGCTTTTAGCAATCAGCTTTTCTTTTTCATGGGTAAAGCTAAGTTTCATATCGGAGTGCAGGGTAAGTGCTTCTATTTGCAATTCTTGCAAGAGCTCATAGAGCGCCTCTACCTCGAGCCCGAATCTATAGGATTGATAAAGGGGTCTTAGAGAGAAAGTAGAGACACTGGCAAAAACTCCCACCAGAACAAGAACGATCATTATTTCAATTAAGGAAAAGGGATGTCTAGCTGCTTTACACCGGATCCGGTTAACAATTAAATCTTTGGCAGCGTCAGACAGCCACAGCATTTGAGACTCGCCTGCATCGCTCAACTTGTTCAAGAGGAGCTGTTTCGGCGTCGGTTTCGCCTGGCTCAAATTCTGGGTGCCTCCTTGCCAATTAATTTCCTTTTCAACCGGATCCGGTGTACATCTCATTTCTGTTGGTCGTATCTATAACTTGAAATATGAAGCTCATTATCAACTTCCCTAATGATATAAGGTTCATTCCAGCCATCTTTAAGAAATGCATCCAGGTTCTGTGGCGAAATAAATTTCGAATCTTTCACGCACTCTTTAACCCTGGACGAGTCGGTAGGTCCTAATAAATCAGCTCGCAAATATTTACCTGTTTCAAGTTGTAGCTCTAATATTTCTTTGAGGCGTTTCATCCCTTCTTCCGTGCGGAATACTTTTCCTCGATCAAGAGTTCCTTTCAAGTTGTAGCTAAGAACTCCGCCAATCACTCCGATAAGCAGAATCACTATCATAATCTCTAGAAGAGTAATAGGATGTCTTTTTCTTCTTAAACGCATGGGATACCTCGCGGCAATTAGTATAAAGAAACAAAGATTTACGTCTAACCATGTTGATAATAAACCTACAGTGCTCAGTTAAAAGTATGACTTAGGAAGTGGTAAACAGAAATACAAGAACAACAAAGAAAATAGGATTCCAAGTTTATAAAAAAGACCGATTTAGAATATATCAAATCGGTCTATTGATAAGATCTGGAACCACTCTCTAATAACAAATTTTAGCAGTCCTTGAGAAAATCTTAATGAGATAGACCATCCTTTTCAGAGAGTTTGTTAGAAGCCATTGCAAATGCATAAAAAATGCTTAGCAAACCTAGGAGCGTAACTAACTGAACAACAAGAGTCCTTTTTCTTAGCCAGGAGTTGGTATTTTCTTGTTGAGGATGATGAAGTACTGCTGCCAATCCTTGCTCAATACTTAAAGGGTATATCTCACTGCTCCGTAGTTTTTTAATTACTATATATGCTTTGCTAAGAATTTCTAGTTCATCTTTATAATTTATCTGAAGCTCTTTACTAGCCAGATCGAATAATTCAGTAACTAAAGAATCACTTCTTTTCATTTGTGAAGGTTCAATTGTTTCTTTTGGAGCTTTTACTCTGAAACATTTGCCAATTTCTCTTAGGGTGATCAATTCTTGCTTTGTCAAACTGAAGCCTGGGATATAATGGATGCACATTGCAATCCTCTCGAATATCCCTAGACCTAGATCTAAGTTTTGAACTTGAGAACGGGTTTTATGTGCTGCAAAATTTACAGCTTCAGCATATTTGACAAAAGCTTCCGATACTTTTCCATCAATACAGGGGTCTTTTGATTTTGCACAACTTTTTCTATTAACAATTAAATCATTACGCTCTGCTACTGCCATTGATAAGTAGTTACCACAGAGGAGGCCTGCATTAAAACCTTTTTCATATGAAAAACCCGCTGCAGAATCTCCAACAAGACACCATATCTTTTCATCAATGGCTTTAACAAAAACTCTTGCAGAATAGGTTTTTAGTTGAATCGCCGTAACCCTGTCGGTTCCCTTAATCCTCACTTCACTCAATTCTTGCCTTCTTGCACCAATCCAAAGATAAATATCTTCTAACAAAGTTGAGTATGGTTTTAAGTCTTTAAGACTGAGAGCTGTTTTCTCTCTTGCATCACTAAATTTATCATACATCTTTTCATCAATGTGGAGTCTTATGGTTACCGACACTCTATTATTCTCAACTCTAGAGCTCTCTTCATTAACTGAATATGTCATTTTAGATAAAACCTGGTAAGCAAATCTTGAAACAAAAGGCGCCTTTCTAATATCTAATAACCTCCCACCATTTCCTTCTGCTTCATAACGGACTTGAAGCCAATATCTCAAATGGTTGCTAAAGGCGAACTTGTTTGGCGAAATCAACTCTCTTACTTTACTACGTGAACCATCAGCTCCGATGAAAATCGATGCGTTAGGACATCTGTTCATCAAACTTTGAGGGTCAATTATCTCTTCCCCCCTTATAATAACTATCCCCAGATTCTCAGCTATTTTGCGCATTTTTCTTTCGATTTCTTGTATAGGTTGTCGAGGTTTGTTAAGGAAGTCGTTTTTGAGCTCCAAGAGCTGTTCATTAGAAGGAATTTCTGACAAGGACTCAGGCTCAATTGATAAGAAGTGGGTCCTTTGATAATTTTCATATTTTTCAAAAATGACAATCTTTAAAGTTTGTTTGCGAATTTTGGACAATATTGCTGTCCATAGGCCAATTGGACCGGCCCCAATAATCACAACATCTACATCTGGGAACATAGAAGTTTCTAATGCACTTCTAACACTTTGATTTCTACGATCTTCACCTGATATCCAGCCTCTAAAAGAAGTTATTTGTCTATATACAAAATCTAACGCTGTAGCCATAATTCCTCCTAAAATTCTTCCATAGTTTAATTCTTCACTCGGCTCTAAAAGGCCGATTCTATTTTTTTTGCAGTAATCTAGAATTATTAAACAAATTTTTCACTAATATGTATGTGACAACCATGCTGGTGATTTGCATAAAATACCGCACTAATTAAACTTTGGAAGTGAAGTGTATCTCCTCTCGTCATTTAATAAAATTATTTATTTGTAAAAAATAATATTTTGATTTTTTTCATGATGATTTTTGGTTGATATCGAATTAATAATCAGTTAAAAAGTGCTCTTTGAGATTTATGTTTTTTCTCATTTAAATAATCAACTCATTGTCTTGAAGCTAGGGAACAAGACATGAAAATATTCTTGATATTTTAATTTCGCTCCTCCTATTTTCTTAAAGCTTCATCCTTTTCTTTTTTTATTTGCTATTGGAGTTATATGGGGACTAGTCTTGTTGTGGATACACATTTCTTATCGCAGTAAAAGATTTTCTAATTTTAGCAGAGCCTTTTCGCCTACAACTAATTCTCCTTAGATCTTAATTTTACCTTAATAGGCTATTGTCTATTCTGTATTCTGCGTCGTACAGGTGGTCTATCAGGAGATGGCTCTCTTGCCGCCCGAAAAAGGAGATTTTCATCTTCTTCTGGTATTACAGCCTGTGAGCCATCTTCGCTCTCTTCTTCACTTTGTTCAGTATCCATCTCTGCCAACACGAAAGTCCTGTCAAAATTTTGCATTTTGCAAGAACGTTTTATTAAGGCTAATAGTAAAAGTACTGATAATACACCAATGCCAACTACTGGGAGGATTGTGAGCTCTACGGGTCCTGGCTCTAAAATACACGAGCCGTGCTCAATAAGCTCAAAGCTGAACCCAGCCGTTCGAAATCTATCATTAACAACCTTAACAACCTTCCAAGATGTAACAAGACGATCAGGTGTTTGTGTCAAGTCTTCGAATTTAACTTCAATAGATTTTAGTTCTTGGTAAATATTATCAATATTTACTTCAATGTCGTGATATAATTTTTCTATTGATAAAGCTGTATCATGTATATTGTTTTCAATTTTTAATTGATTTATCAATTTTGTAGTAAAATTCAAAACATGCTCGAGCTGTTCGTTATTAAATAGCAACTCAAGTTGTTCGGTTGAAATGACTAGTTCATCTGGACAACCTCTATCTACTTGATCTAAAACGTCACGAGCGTCATCAATTGCTTTTTTTGCATCTTCAAGAGGCTTGGTACACTCAGGCTCTGCCAATTCAGTTATAGGGATTAGGGTCCACTTTTGATTGTTCATTATAAATAGTTTAGGACTCGCAACGCGTGTAGCTGAAGCTAGGAGGCAAACTTTTTCCATAGAGTACCAAGGGGACTGAGGGGATAGTTCTTTTACCTCCAAAGAGTTTAATAGATCAAGCATTTTTTCATTAGCATGGGCTAACAAATTGCATCGCTTTGAGCCTCGTCTTAGTGTTGGTAATAACACCTCAGCTTTTGTTATATTTAATATCAAGTTTCCGAAAATGTCATTTGTTCTTATAATCTTTTCCTCGTAAGCACTCAAATCACTGAGATCTGCTTTATCAAGATAGTTCTTGCTGTA